>Ga0157358_1000083_pt1 | contig 35933 bp, 20 predicted proteins | sample AttcapACBM2_FD_111484 | JGI IMG/M metagenome (GOLD analysis project Ga0157358, IMG submission 111484) | Fungus gardens microbial communities from leaf cutter ant in Botucatu, State of São Paulo, Brazil - Atta capiguara ACBM2 | ecosystem: Host-associated > Fungi > Mycelium > Unclassified ... | reverse complement strand
GAGGCGAGGACAAGAATTACAATGTCGTGCGGCAATTTCGCAAACATGTTTGAACCCGCACGATGAGCTGGAGGCTATATAACGAGGTGCAGGCGAAATGGCCTGATGAAGATGTATCTAAAGACACGTGATAGGGTTGTTGTTGTTTATTCCTATTTTCTATACCGTAACAAGCAAACTAGTGCTACACGGTGGGCGTTCGAAGTAATTACGCCCCCTCAGCAGGGTAGTATCTACATTTATAAGATAAAATCCAATAATAGTTCAGAGGTATGATGTGGAGATGTCTGGTTGGGGAGAATGTTAGAGTGGGTCAGGTTAGTAATGTTGGCAGTGGGAGTGAGCACAGGCCAATGGTGGCAAATAATAGACATAAGCTAGAAGAGAAGTATGAGAGAGAATATAAAGACATGGTAGAGGAGTGAAGGTTGCAGCTTGATGTGATGTGTTGGTTCCAAGGCTATTCTTAGACATCCTCAAGATCTTCCATATCATGTTCAGCAGCTAGGGAGTCTTTAGTAGTGGATGGCTTCCATCTGTGTAGACCTGTCCCATTCTTGGTGAATGCACCTGTTCTCTTGAGGAATTTGCTTAGAGCAGCTATGCCTTGTTTTGTTCCAAGGATATCTAGCATATATATGGAGCTTGAGACATTGTGGAGGATTTGGCAGTGGTTCTCATATTGGGGGCATGTGTCAATGATGTGTTTCCATGTTTGTATTTCTTCTCCACAAGGGCAGGATATGCTTTCTGAAGGAACTGTGGATTGGTAGTAGTCTCTGAAGTAGCTGTGACCTATTCTGCATTGCATAAGGTGGCCAAAGATTTCTCTTTGGTTGTGCAAGGCTTTAAAATAGGGGGTAGGTTGAAGAGATGGGGGAATGCGGTTTGCAGGGCCATATTATCCATTTTGAGGTCAATTTCTCCATATCCATTTCCATTTGGTAAGCATGTATTCATATGCTTAATGGCTTGCTGAAGTGGTTGTAATATTAAATTGGCTCTGGAGTTTTGTAGCTTCTTTCACTAGTTTATCAGCTTTTTCATTTTCTCTGATTTTAGTATGGCCAGGAGACCAGGAGATAGAGAGATGGTGGTATGGTGAGGAGTCAAGCTATCTGAGAGCCTTTTGGTAGAAGATGTATGCCATGAGCTGGCCTTGTCAGGGCTTGGGATTAGAGGCTATAGATATAGCTGAGATGTTATCAGCATATAATTAAATGTAGTAGACTTCAGGATGTTGATATGCAAAAGAGATAGATTCTGATAGTCCAGTTACAAGTCCTGCAAGCTCTGCATCATAAACTTCAGCTGAGCCCCTAAGGCTGAGTTTTTGGTGGAAGACTTCTCTTTCCTAGTGGTATCCTACTACTGCTGATCTGACTCAGTGAAATTGGTTGAGAAAGAAGATTTGGGAGCCATCTGAGTAGATAAGAAGTGTTTTTGGGTGGTATTGTACTTGGTTGACAAATCTGTTGTGGCGAGTCACTACTTTGTCTTTATCAGTAGTAGATTGGTGAATTGTAAAGCATTTTCCATAGTCCAGCTGTGTTTTTTGCCATGGAGGGAGAAGGAAGAGAAAGATGCATTCATAGGCTGGAGAGGTGAATACAGCTATTTTTTGTAGTTGTATTGGTTTGGATCTACAGTCGTGTTTAGTAAGGAGAGGAGGAGGATTTGAGAGGCTCTGTCCATTGCACCAGTTGTTAGATAGTTGTTGTAGGATAGGATTATTAGTGCTAAGTTTGTTGAAGCAGATGGTAGTATGTTTAGTAAGAGAGTTCAAATATAGGCTGAGAGGGGGGATAAATGCTTCTAGTTCTAATGCATGGGTAAGAGTAGTGCAAAAGACTGCACATATTAGGTGGAGTGCTCTATTTTGGACTTTATTCAGTATTTGAATATGTTTCTGTTTGCCTGTCTACTAGGCAGTACTAGTATAGGTAATAATAGGAAGAATGCATATGTGGTAGAGAAGGTGGTGGTAGTGTGATAAGCCCTGAACAGTATTTGCTAGCATTGAGATGCATACAATGCAATAGCATTCTCAGCCTTCACTGCCATTTTGGTGACATAGTAGTTGTAGAGAAGTTTGCAATTGAAGTGGACTCCTAGCCAGCAGATTGTTGAGCCTACTAAGATTGTGGAGATAGTGCTATTGTGGTTGGTGAGGTTGATGTGGGGTGATGTTTTGTCTCTTTTTCTCCAAGTATAGTGCATTAGTTCTCTTTTATTCTTATTTGGGAAGAGTCTAGCTAAGTGTAACTATTGGTCTACCAATTGGTAGGTCTTAGCAAGTATATAGTTGTTAGTGTCTAGTGAATGAGAAGAGACAGTTAGCTTTCTATCATCTACATACATAAGAATGGAGACATGGGTAGAATGATTACAGACATGGTTTTCTAGAATCTCAATAGAATTGGTTGGTGTTTTAAAAATGTTAAGTGGACCTGCTGAGTAAAAGGAGGTGAGGATAGGGGAGATAGGAGATCCTTGGAGAATACCATTTCTGACTGGTTTCATTTCTCCTCAGAAATCATTAAGGTATATTGCTGCCTCTCAGTTAGAGAGGAAGTTTGCTGTCCACTTTACTAGTTTGAGAGGGATATGGTGTTTTTTCATCTTATTGAGAAGATTTTCATGGTTGACAAAGTTAAAATAACCTTTGATATCAAAGGTTAGTGTAGAAGTGGCTAGGCCATGGTTCTATGTATTGTGAATGTCATACACAAAGGTAAGGATAGCATCTGAAGTGGAGGAGTTAGCTCTATCTCCAAATTGGGAATATGAGATAAGGTTGTATCAGCCTGTAAGATAAGTTAGTCTGCAGGCTACTACTTTCTCAAGTAGCTTGCTAATGCATTCAGGGAGTATAATAAGGCAGTATGCTCTAGATTGGGTATAGTTAGATTTATTAGGCTTCTTGAGTGCTATTGTAATTGCTCTATGCTATTGTAGAGAATGGTATCCATTAGCAAGGTATCAATGGATAAGCATGGTTATCTCATTTCCTATATGTGACCAGGCCTATTTGAGTATGGTGTAGTTAATCTGGCTGGTGCCAGTAGCTGTGTTTAAGCTTGATGAAGAAAGAGCCTCCTGAACCTCTGTGTAAGTAACTTCCTCAAAGGGGATTTCATTATCTTGTCTACATAATAGATTAGCTTTGATAGGAGTGGAAAGAGGGAAAGGTTTTTGATAGAGGGTTGCTCTGAGAGTTTGGCACTTTTCTTTGTGTATAATGGCAGGAGACTGTCCTGGTCCTCTTAATATTGCTAGAAGAGGATAGTTTCTGTGTCCTGTTATCCATTGGTAAAGCTTCCATACCTCGTCTGCTACTGCTTTTTCTAGAGTTTTGTTGGTCTACATTCTCTTTGTGTAATAAACTTGTCTCTTGAAAAGGTTGTATGTTTGTTTTATGTCTCTGTCCAGGTCTGGGATGTGATAGGGTTTGTTTATTATTTGGGAATAAGTAAGAGGATGCTCAGCTAAGATGTGTATCTTAGCACTTTCCAATCTTTGTATTGTCTATTGAAGCTCATAATTCTTAGTTTGTTATCCTAAGGAAGTACTTTGGTGATTGGCAACATTCATTGCACTGAGATATAAACTTGTACTGAGTTTGACATTTATATGTTCTTCAATAGTTCTTATCACTCAAGCTATTTCCAATAGACCTATTATTGTCTTCACAGACAATTTGGTTAATCAGAAGTAGTTATGATGATTCCTGTTGGTAGTGGTGTTTGTATTTATGACCACTTATTCAAAATAACATTAGATCTGGAGCACAGGGTCTGACAGCAGAAGTTAGGAGAGTCCATAGATTTGACAGTGTTTTCCAGCAATAGGGTAAGGCAGAAAAGTCTGTAAAAAAGCCCATAATGTTCAGTATCAATAAAAAGTTGGGTCTCTTTACAATAGATCTACAGTTTTATAGTAGATAACTAGAGAGAATAATTCATCAAAGTTAATATCCTCAACCTGAGAAAACTCTTTTGTAATAAGTCAAAATCTGAAATGACTATTAGACTTGATGTTAAATACTCAGTGATTTTTAATCACCTTCTGTCTCTTAGAGAGGTCTATAACTTCATAAATACTTCTATCTTCAAACAATTTTAGCTTCTTAAGACAAGACTCAAGCCATCTTTTTTGAATATTAGCTAGTAATTTAGTAATATCTCCAAGGTTTTTGGAAATTGGATAAAACTCTGCTATATCATGGTACACTTGAACCTTTATATTTTATTTTAATTTTCTTTTCTTTTTATCTATTTTCTTTGATTTAATTTTTCTTTTTCTTTTCTTTTATTTCTTGGACAATAAGAGGTATATGACCATGGTCATATGATGTGTCACATGACATGATGTTATAAGCCTAAAACTTAGGAGAAAGGGCTAGAAGGATGATATCAAGGTATATATCTATAGTATATTCATCTCATGGTGTATACATGGTGCATTCATAGGGATATTAGAGTGTGGCTATTTATTGCTAGCACAAACCATGTATCTATAGTATAGATAGGGTAGCAATATATCAGAAACTCCTTGTCAAGTTTTCTTGTGATCTCCATAAGACTCTCACCTTGTAAGACTATTTAGTATGTTATTGACTGTCTTGGTTAGTAGTTATTATAACATGTACCAAGTAGTCAATGATAGCTATGATTTATCTATAATGATAGAGTGTCTATTTTATTTTTAATTATGATTAGATGTTGGCTTTTCCACTGGATATTATATAGTATCTCAACAGTGTTATTATATGAGTTATATGGATAATTAACTCTATTTAATCTAATTATTCTAGATAGCAAATTATCAGAGAATTTGCACATATCTTTGTATATTCTTTGCAATTCCTGACAAGTACTTTCATGTTAGACTTCAAGAAGATAGACTTTATTTTTTTTGTTTTCTTCTCTTTTATCCATATGACAGTCACAAGTATCACAAAGTATAATGACTGTTACAAGTTTGGTCACATATGTTATGGTCATTAGTCACAATATCATATGATATAGAGAAAGATATAGAAGATTCTAGAATGAATGATATTATAGCAATAGAGTTACAGCATGTTGGCCTTATATATACTATACGACCTTTAAGATGTAGTTGTACACAGACTATGGTTTGAGGTATGTAAGATAAACTACTGTATACTAGGAGCCTTGTCAAGTTCTCTTATATTGATTCTAATACAAGATTTATTCTTTTATCTAACTCTTAAAACTTAATTATATAATATTTTATATCTATCACATGCTATATTAGAGTTAGAAAATCTTTCTCTTGATTGTCATAGAGAACAACACAGAATATTAGTAAAATATTTTTATTTCCTATAAATATTGTCTTTTCTCAAAAATATCTGAGTTTAATATATAGATCTTCTTAATTCAGAATTTTGTAGTACTTGTAGAGCAGATTATAGTAATTTTTGAAAACTAGGTAGCTATATCTTAATATTAGTATCCACATTATCATCAACCTCTTCTATCTTTACTAAGGGCTATTTAGATTCTAGAGAAGATAAGAGAGACTTATAGAAAAGTGAGGGTGAAGGAAAATGAGTAAGAGGATTATTATGAATGGAAGGAATAGATGTCTATGAAATAGGTATTAGAACAGGTTCATCTTTACCAGAAGGTTCAAATACTAACAACTATGTCTCTAGACTTATATTATTCAATAACTTATTATATAATTTATGCTCTTTTATATAAGGATCAGTGCATTTAAGAAAGAATTATTTATTGAAGATGACATATGTAGAGTGTAATATGATATTTACTTGTATATAGCACATAAAGTAATTATTATTGTTATACTCAATAAATATTATTAATTTAGAATATAGCACAAGTTTATTATATCTCCTAAGGAGTTTTCCATTTAAGATGTCTAACAAGTGTTCAATTATACACATGAGTTATAGCTAAGAAAGCAAACTTCCACCAGAAATCTGATAGATATGCTTTAAGTCAAATTAACTGTACCTTTTTAAGTAGTATATAGTTTAATAATTCTGTACAACTATTTTGTTAGTATATATGATACTAGTTTCATGAATAATTCCTTGCTTTCTGAGAAAGAATTGCAATTCTAATATTACATACTTTCCCCCATTATTAATATGTAACCTTTTTACAGGATGGAAAGTTGTGTTTAATTATATCTAGAAAATTGATTTCATTGCTTTTGCAGCTTCAGACTTTTTGCATAGAAAGACAATGTCACAATAAAAAACATAGTTGTCAAGAAATATAATCACCCACTTGTACTTGAAGTAAGATAAGATGGAAAGTTCAAGGAAATCTGAGTGAATTAATCCAAAAGACTTACTATATTATGATTTAAGTCTCAGAAATAAGACAAAAGCACACTCTTGTATTGAGTGATACAAGAGAATTTAATAAAGTTCCAAGTACAAACTAATCTATCTTATATACTACAGACTATGGTTTGTGTGTACACTATAACTAACCTACTTTAGAGTTCATATGCACTCCATAAGACCAACATATTATTGTCATGCTGTATGACATTATCTTGTTCTAGAACCTTCTATACATTATGCATGATATTACATCATACTTTCTACTTAAGTCTAAAATAAAGAAAAGTAAAATAAAAGCCAAAAATAAAATAAAAGGAAAAAAAGAAAAGAAAAATCAAAGAGAAAGAAAAATAAATAAAACCAAGTCCATTGTTTATAACTCTAACACACTGAAGCAACAGAATTCTTAATGAAACTGTGTTAGTGTATCTTACCAAGAGTGCAACTATGGCAAACATATTTCTATGTTGGAAAACATATCTTTTTTGTATTATTAAGGATATAGCATATCACTTTATTAGAGATATGTTTAAAATAATAATACAAAGTCTCAAAGTCCAGATATCTTATAATAAGACTCACAGAATCAGAGATATTATACTTAAGAGTATAAGTTCTCACAATCTGGATATTACTCCAAAGGTTCAGAGTAGCTAATAAAACAGTATTACTAGACTTATTATGAAAAGTAGAACTATTATTGCCTTCAAATCTCAGTCTAGACTGAAAATTTTGTCTGGTAGGGAGGAGATATATTTTTGCAAAAACTTTATGTTTAATTAGAATAGTATTATATATGAGTGATACTTTTGAGTTTACAGTCTTAACTCATCTATAATTACCTAGAATCATATTGACAAAGTCAGACTTATATGAAGTAAAATGGGTAGATGTATTAAAATTTAAAAACTATTCATTTTCAAAAAAGCTGCTATGAAGTGCTTTTTTACCCTTACATAAATAAATAGTGTCTTATCACACTTAGAGAGATTCATAGCAATAGATGAGTCAGACAAAACAAATATTTTCAGACTTGAAGCTATACATGTATATTCAACTCTATCTGAAGCTACAAAGTTCTCTATTGTAGCTATCATATTGGCATAGATAATCACATTATTACATTTAAAGAATAGTTCAGTGAATCATTAATAAATACAGTTGATTGCCAAGGGTCTAACTATTCAAATTATATTCATTATTGTTTTTAACAAAAACACTGTAAATCATCATTATCAGTCCACTTTCTAAAAGTAACAGCTTTAGGTGGATCAATTTTCACAGAAGAGGGATTACTTTGAACCTTAGCAAGTAACAGTTTAGCAATTTTAATGATCTTAAAGCTCAATAAAAAGGTCTGAGAATTTCTTCTCTAAATGCTTCTTATAAAACTTTAGCACCCATACTTTTGCTTATATTTAGACTCTTCTAATAGAGCTACTCTGAGAAGTGCTCTATGTAGAAAAAACAATTAGTAAGCAAAGAAGCATTAGCTGATAGTTTTAAAGAAAGAGAATACATTGGAGAAGGAGAGATAACAGCTATGTTTGGAAAGATGACAGCAGCACTTCTACCTGATAAATTTTGCTACTATTATTTTGTTGGTTTAAAAAACTATCTGCTTAGTGGGTCTTACTATTTTTCTTGCCTTGATTATTGTCCTTTTTCTTCTTTTGGAATGTTAGAGTGATGATGAGTAGTATTAGCAGTGTTAGTCTACTTAGAAAATTCTGCCTGAATGATAGAGCAAATAATGTTCCAAGTAAGATTAAAGATAGATGTATAAAATGAAAGAAGAGAGGTAAAGATTGAATAATATGAGTAAGAAATAGTAGACAGAAGAGTCATAGCTCTTAAAACTAAAAAAACATCACAATTGTTCCTATAGAGTCTAATATGGAGAATTAAGCTTGAAATTTTGAGAAACAGGATTCTAATCACTAGCAATTTGGAAAGTTATTATCTTTTAATAATCAGTGAAGACTGAAGCTAAACTAGATGAGTTCAGAGAAACTCAGTGTTAGGGACTATATATCAACAGATTATTTGATTAAGTTTATGATAGTTGAGATCTAAGTAACTAGGAAATTTCTCTTAGCAACTTTGTCAATATTAGCTGTCTAAGGAAGAACAGTAGTCTTAAACATGTTCTTAGCAGTAAAGATAGAGCCAAGGTATGTAATAAGAGTAAAAGCTAACTTAATGTGAATTTTCTAAAAGAAATAGTTGGCAAAACCAGTAAACTTAAAAAAGTAGTAATATAGAAACACTTAATAATGTAAAATGAGACTGAGGTGTATGAAAAGACTACATGAAAATAAAAGAGTGTTATGTAATGCTCAAGGTGTATATAAGGAAATATATCTGAAATAATTGAGAATAAACATAAACATAACATACTCACTTAACAAGAAGTATTTATATAAGACCTACAGTGCTATAGTGTGTTTGGACACTAATATCTTTTCTTTTCTTTGATCTATTTTTCTTGATTTAATATTTCTTTTCTTTTGATTTTTCTTTGATGATGAAGAGGTATGTGATTGCAGTCACATGACATATCACATGATGTGAGGTCATAGGCCTAGACTCTGGAAGAAGGGCTAGAAAAATAATATCAAGATGTATATTAATAGCATGTTCACCTCATGGTGTACACATAGTATATTCATAGACAATATATAGATATTAGGATAAGGTTATTTATCATTAGCATGGACCATGTATTTATTGTATAAATAGGATAGCAATAAATTGGAAACTCTTTGTTGAGTTCTCTTGTGACTCCTACAAGATATCCATCTTTCTAAGAGATTTACTTAAATAATGATATTTGGTCTTTGTACTAAGTGGTTGCTACAATATATAGCAGAAATAAATGATGAGAACTTAATTAAAGAGAGAGCCTTTGTAAAACTATTAGCAGACTACTAATCAATAGGAATATATAAAGTAACAATACTTCCAGACTTGTTTTAATCACAAATAAATCTGTATGTTGACATTTCTGGTTGTGATAATAGTAATAGCAAATTAATTATCAGATCAAAGAGAAGTTAGAGTCATAGTTGGAAGATGAAGAGAATTAAAGAAATTTCAAAGCTAGAGAGCTTTCTATTATTCTGTAGCTGTAGTAATAAATTGTTGTGGCAACTACTAGTCAAGACAACTAATAGACCACTTAAGTAAACTTATAGATAAAGTATCTCATGGAGATTACAAGAGAACTCAACAAAAAGTTCCCAATGTATTTTTATACTATATATACTAGTAACACATAGTCCATGCTAATGATAAATAACACTACTCCAATATTTATATGTTTGCTATGAGTATATAATGTATATACTATGAGATAAATATACTATTGACATGTATCTTGATATTATTCTTCTAGCCCCTTCTCCCAAATTCTAGGTTTATGACATTATGTCATGTCATGTGTCATGTGACTGTGGTAATATGCCTTTTTATTATCCAAGAAAATAAAAGAAAAAGAGAAATCAAATCAAAGAAAAAGAAAAGAAAATCAAAATAAAATATAAGAGTTCAAGTATACCATGATATAAATAAAGTTTCAGTCTCTAAGTTACTTCTATTTGAAAAATCCACTCTACAGCACCAAGACCTTTTATATTAAAGTAGAAGACTTGATGTAGTTAATGGTAACAAGATCAGCTGAGAAAAGGAGAAAGTTATTGACATAGACAGCAATGATGATGAGTGAGTTATTATCATTCTTAATAAAGTCACTGTAATTAGAGATACTACAGATGAATTTCAAAGACTTAAGTTCAGCATAGACTTTTTTGTATCACTCATGTCCAGTTTGTTTGGGCTTATAAAGTGTATGATTTAGTTGTTAGATAAGTCTATCAGTAGTTTCAATCTCAGAAGAAATCTTCATATAAATTTCTTCAGTAAGATCACTATTTAGAAAAACTACCATGGTATCTGTTTGTTAGATATAGTTCACACTTGAGAACAAAAGTCTGCAGAGTTTACTCAGAGCTTGTACCAAGTGTAGAAACTTATATAAAAAGCATAGAGTTACAAACTTTGCAGAATGATCTTAGCTTTAGCTTATGTGTTGTGTTATCTGTCATAGAATCACAACTTTAGAAAGAGAACAGAGTTCAAGAAAAGTAAGTACTAATATGAAAGTGTGTTGCCAAAGAGTACTAGAGTTTAGCATTCAACAATATTCATATTTAATTATCAGACTAGAGAATATAGTATATCTACCAGTTTAATATTAGAAGAAATCAGATTTCTCAAAGTATAGCCCCAAGCAGAGATTTTAGTAGTAAGATATTAATAGGGATTAAATAAAAGAACTTTACTATAGAAGACTGAGTTAGAAAGAAGTAAACTTTACTATAGAAGACCAAGTCTTTATGGAGTTTGAACAAATAATAATATTATTACAGAGAACAAGTTATGGAATAATATTATTACAAAAGATGGATTCAAAATAGATGTGTTGATGAATAACACTACTACAGAAAATAGATTATTATTAGAGTTAAACTTAGTATATAATACTATAAGAAAACTCTCAGCTTTATCTGAATTCAAGTTAGCAGTATTCATCAAAGTCTGAGTCAATCCTATGGTTATTTTGTTCTCTAAACTATCACAAAATGAACTACTCACTTATTTATGATATCTAAATCTTAGATACACTCAGAAATTTAGGAGAGATTTAAAAGTTTGACAACAATGACAATAATGATTAAGATCAATACAGATGTCAATAATAATGAGAAATAATGATTGATAATTATTAATGAAAACTGATGTTGTTAAGTTTGAGGTCTAATTCTCAGATATAAAAGTATTTATACAAAATAGTAATGATCTGTGTGCAAGCTTTTTCTATTACATGATCAAAACTTGTACTTAGTAGAGCTGTTATCTGACATAGCAAATGTTAGGCTAATTTCAGAAGATAACTAATTATATCACTATATTGATATGCTTGTATCTCTATAAACACTGATCTTCATATAATATATCATTTGATGAGTACTTTCTAATGTAACTTTAATTATGGGAATACATTTAGTTGTTTCTAAGGTAATAGCTAATGAAACTTACAATTACTAATAGTCTGATATTTCAGTAATCTGTTGTTACTTTTATATATTCTACATATGTGTAGATAGCCATCATTTGGGACTTTTCAGTATAACTTAGTTTGTGAAAATCAGTTTACTAGTTGTAGAGATACAAGCTGAATGAAGTTTGTAACATAAGTCTTATAGCAATATTTCTACAACAATACTGTTGGACTACTACTTATCTTCTTATGACTATTAATCCACTTATTTCAGTCACTGACTAATGAATCTTTATTACTGACAATATTTTATTAAAGTTTTTAATTATACAGCTTTATTATTCTATAGTTAGGATACCAAATATTATGTCTAATGTTCTACTTGATTGGTATGGACTCATAAGTACTTAGAGTAGCTATCATCTTCAGAAAACTTTATCTTGTTCTCTCAGGATTTTTCCTAGAGATAAGTTATGTACTTAGTTGTTTGAATAATACAACTTAGAATTTCCTTGAAGTTATAAACTTTGTTAAAACTCTGTGGACTTTATCTAGTTGCTCTAATAGAAGTAGTAAAGTCAATAAAGTTGTTAATATCATCAGTAGTTGTAATATAAGTATATTCAGAAGTAAGAGAAGTAGTATTAAAAGTGCATAGGTTTTCTTTCTAATAAGCTATTACAATAACTTCACTAGAATCAATAAGTCAACACTCAGACTTAGTGAACTTGTCAAGATAGTGGACAGAAAATAGGATAGAACTTGCTTCAAATATATATCTGTGATAAGTTATAATAGGAAGGATATTACAACTTAAAGACCTTTGAGTTGGTTAATGAAAAGAACTTTTTATTAGGATTAACACATGAGAACTTGATAGAGAACTCTGTACAAGATTATTTCCCTTATATACTCAGACTGATGGTTCATGCTACTACTATGATTAGCCTACTCTAAATGATCATGTGTCTATCTTAAGGTCAATATGTGTTATATATATTATATGATATCATTTCTTCCAAAACCTTCTACTACCTTCTATTATATCATGTGACTGATGTGTAATACTGTGTCTTGTTATATAACCATTTGTGACAGTAACATGTAATGTCATGCTTAAACTCTAACCCTAGTTTCTCCAAATAGAAAATAAATCAAAATGAAAATGAAAACTTATTTAGGAAAACAAATGTGAAAATTTATAAGCTTGGGTAAGTACTTAAAATATGGATCAATTCTGGGAGCTTATCTATGAATGGACAACATAATATCAGAAGATAACCTTGACTGTTAGAGTTGTAAATAAGAAACTTTATTTTATTTTTCTTATTTTATTTTTATTTTATTTTTTCATTTTATTTTCAACTTAGTATTAGAGTTGGGTGATATCACTATCACTGTCAAAACTGTTATATAATCACATAACACAGAAAAGATTGTATAAGGTTTTAAAACAAATAATATCATATACTATAGTAATAATATATTGGCCTTATGGAAAGTATATATAATTTAGAGTAAGATAGTTATAGTATGTATACAGACCATGAGCTGTGGTATAAAAGGTAGACTAGTTTGTACTTAGAACTTCATCAAGTTTTCTTTGTGATTACTCAATTTAAAGTTGCTTTTTTATCTAAACTTCTAGACTTAAGATCATAACATTAGTCTCAACTTATGTGTTGTACCTATTACTTGTTGTATGATCATAATTTCAGAGGATCATGGTTTAGTGAGAAGAGAATTATTAGCCAATCTTAGTTAGAAGAATATTAGAAATTTCTAGTCAGAGTTTAGATAAAGTTTAGTCAATTTCCAAACTGAGAACTATAGAGTTTTTACTAGGTCTTGTATACTGAGTCTATGGTCAGAACTATGGCTAAGGTAGTAGTTGTCAAAATTAAAGACAGTAAACTCTATTTATTATCAAATTCTTTCTTATTTTGCTTTCTTTTCCTTGTATTTTTTATTTTTTATTTTTGAACTTAGAAAAAGTGTTTAGTGTGACATTGCATGTCACTGTCACACATATGTCACAGAAGGATGTAGAAGGTTCTGAAAGAGTAATATCATATAACATGTTTAATACATATTGATCTTAAGGCAAACATATGGTTATTTAGAGTAAGCTAACATAGTAGAGCACAGATTATTAGTTTTAGGTATATAAGCAAGACAACCCTGTACAGAGTTCTCTATTGAGTTCTCTTATGTAAATCCTATACAAGGTTCTTTCTTTTGACCAACCATAAAGTCTTAAGTTTGTAACAGTAGTAGTATAGAGAATAACTAAGAAGACATTATAGAGATAGTTTCTAGAATATAAGATAACTAGGAGTTTAGATAATGAATTTCCAGAAAGTAAAACATGAGAGGCTAATCCATGTACTAACAATCATAAATACAGAAGTATACCTAGATATGTTAGAGTTCTATTCAGAAGTTTTAAAAGTCAGTCTATAACAAAACTCAAGTTTATATCCATATTAACTAAATGTTGAGATAAAGAGAAGATTCTTACTAAGTTCTGAAATATAATAGACATTAGAGATGATATAGCTTGATAACTGACTATCAGTAGAGATGAAAATCTGAATTTAACCAATCTCAATAACTAGAATGAAGTGTTTATTACCAAGCTAAACATGATGGAGTTTCTTGAGTTCTTGGTAGTTAATGAACCAATCTTAATGTGAACTCATATATAATGATACATCTAAGTCAATGATCCATTTTAATATCATGTTATCCTAACTAGCCAAAATTTCTACTATAAAAATCCTAATTATCTCTTCTAAACTTTTTCCAACAACTATTATCTTTGCTGATATATTTTTATTCTTCTTCTCTGATTCTCTTTCTGATTCCAGCTTTGCTGTCTGATCTGCTTTTAGCTTACAGCACTTGGATTTGATATAGCCTTTCTTCTTACAGTAATCACATTTTTTCTTCTTCTTCTTATCTTCATCTGAGTAAGGGTTTGGGAATGATTTACCCTTTCTTTTACCATATGCAAAAAGCAATCTAAGAGTTGCCAAGTTTAGCATTCTTCTCTTCAGTAAATACTTGTGTGATAACAACATCAGTAAAGAGAAGAGCCTACTAAAGTAGCAAGACTAGAGTTGAGAATGGTGCAAAGAATGGAGTATGAATTAGAGAGTGTAAGAAGCATAGTATAAAGTCTGAGATGAGCTCACCTAGTATTTGAAGAATATATCTTATGATGCATGTTATTGAGCTAAGATTTTATAAGTGTCTCATTGGATAGAGATATATAAAAAATCTCTTTGATAAGATATGCAATTATATTCTGACTCTTTTCTTCATAATGTCAATTTAGCTTGTTCCAGATATCAGTAGCTGTTGTAGCATATATAATGTTATGATTCAATGCTCAAAGTGTTTAAGCAAAGAACTAACTCTTGTATTGAGTGACATAAGAGAACTTGATAGAGTTCCTAGTACAAAGTAGTCTACCTTATATACTATTACTCATGGTCCGTGCTCACTACTGTGCACCCTACCCTAAAGACCATGTGTATGACATGAGGCCAACATATGTTGTCTATGTTGTATGATGTCACTTTATTCCAGAACCTTCTACTTCTTTCCCTTATGTCTCGTGATCAGTCTTGTGACTTTGCCATCAGGTTGTGACTGATGTGACAGCGTGACCGATCAACCCTAACCCAAGTTTGTTCTAAAAATAGAAAAGAAAAGAAAAATAAAAAGAAAAATAAAATGCAAGAAGAAATAAAGTCCATCGTCAACAATCTTGACATATAACACTACTCAAAGACTCATCCTTCAAGATTAGAGTAAGCTGAGTTTTGGTCTCTATGTCATGACAATCCTAATTTTCAATTTCTATCTAATTTATGACTTTATCAGCATTTTTAATAGACATAGAACACTTTTCTATACTGTCAACAATTTCTATTAATCTTTGGAGATTAAGAATAGTAGAGATCTAGAACTTCTATATTTAGAAGTTGGTGTTGTTATTTTTGAGTAATAAAATATCATATAGATAGCTTGATCCACTAATTTAGGAAGATCCAGTAGAGCTTAACATTTTGGAAGCAAGAAAAATAAATATGGGTAATTAAAGGAATATGTAGAGTTTGCAATGTGAGTTTGGTCAATAATTATAGACAAACAGGATCCATGACTTGTTGAAACAAGTGGCAGAGATCTAGAATAATATAAAAACATATAAGTAAGAATTCAGTTCATTAATATTAGAATGTTCTCATCTTAGTAATGTAAAATGAGACTGAAATGTATGAAAAGGCTACATGAAAATAAAAGAATGTTATATAATATTTGAAGTGTATATAAGGAAATATATCCAAAACAATTGAGAATAAATATAAACACAATACTTACTATCATTCATGTGATCATCCTCTAATATGAGTCTTTGCTAATTCCAAATAATATTTTAGATATTTCTATTTATGTTCCTAACTACTCAAATATTATTATTCTAGCTTAGATTAGTGTTGTTTCACTAGATTGGAATGTAAACTACAGTATTTAGAATATTTGTTATCTTTATGAAATCTTACTTTATTCTCTTAGATTTTCCTAGAGATATGTCATGTCTTTAATATATTTTGTTAATAGAACTTAATTTTTCCTAAAGTTATAGTTATAGTAACTCTACTAATCTCCACAGGTTTCATCTAGTTATCCTAATAGAGCTCATAATCTATTGAAAGAAACAAATATACAGTAGCATGGTATAGTATAAATAACTGGTAATTACTTACTAATAGCAAGTTTGTTGATAGAAAACTGTCACATATCATCTGTCATTCATACACTTTCCACTCTTCTAGCATGGATCACACTACATTTCAATCACCCATCAACCTAAGGACCAGACTTTGCATCTCTCATCAATTCCATGGAATTTTGAATAACATCTCTCATAGTATCTGGTAATCTAGAGTACACATAACAATAGATTATTATTAGGTTACCAGTTTTATATCTAAGAATGTAGTCTACTGTATACTATTTTCCTTAGTCTGATTATTAACTTGAATTATACTATACTTACACATATTTATTTAAATAACCATTATCTAAAATCACAACCATGTAATACATAGGCTAGGCATAACATTATTTGTAGAAGCCAAGATTAATCCATTTATATAGCACTTCTTCCAACTCCATCTCAAAACCTGTCTTATTAAGTTCTTTTCTGTCTTTGTCTTTTATGTTATTATTGTAGATAAAATCAGCAAGTGTGAATTATATCTAATAGTATAATCAGACTACATAGTTACCATTACAATCCAGTCTTCCAGACAAACCTAATCCTAGACCTGACAACAGAATGGTTTCTCCTGTTATAACTTCACCTCTCTTTAAACTCTTATTTATGCATTGACTGAGCAAACAATTTGCTTATATAAATATCCTACTCTAATGCTCTAAGTGACTAATAAGGTCAATCTCAATCTCCTAGTCTTCCAAAAGGATTTCTAAAAGTGTACCAAGTATTTCAGAAGCTATTCTAGCTGATAATGATTCTAACTGGATCAATACACTAAAAGTTGAAGACTCTCTGCCACCTTCAGGAAATATAACATTCTAATAACTCTCTCAGTTGATAGACCTCCTAGTTGAGGTTCTCTCAAAACTTGTAGCTAACTTAATCCTGACAATAAATCTCATCTCTCTTATAATAAGAACCTAGATACTAGATATCTTTAACAGCAATTTTTGCAAAGCTAGTTTGAGTTTAGGTTGAACTGGAAAGAGTAAGAAATATACTAAGACTGGCTTTAGAATTGGATGTTGTTTATGAAAAAATTGTGTCAAAACTTTGAATCATCTGACTCCATTAGAAATACAACAGTAGTACTTAATAATTTGTAAATGAAGACTAGTAATTTTATTACTATATATAATATTGATTTTATAAAATATTTGTCCCAGCTAGGATAGAAAGATAACATATTGTGCTACTAATATTACTAAGAACTTCTAAACTAGATTTAAGACCCTATTATTGGGAAAGAGAGTGCAACTAGACCTGGAATTTTACATCTGCCTTCCTAACTCAAACACTTGCTTTTCTAACAAAATCAAACTTGAGCAGAAGACCTATAAACTTGTGAAGTAACAACTTTGAGAAGCTGGGAAGTAATATAAAATTAATATCTGAAGAGTAAAAGAGATACTTTGACAACAACTTATGCTTGGATTGTAATGAAAGAAATCACTGAGTTAAAACATATTTATATCACTCTTTTGGTAATACCAGACTTCAGGCTAAATGTATAAAAGTTACTTCTTCTAAAGCTATCTTAACTATATAGTCAGAAAATTAAAAAGCAGCTTCACAACTTCTGTACAAATTGTGAACTGTGTAAAGAGCCTGATCTTTCTTAATACTACTATCATTTCTGATCCAAACTCATTTGCTCTAAAGCTCATGTCTTTATTAGTCTATAAATAAGACCATATCCAAAATCTGATTTTTTTGTATCTTAGTTAACTTATGATCTATCCATTGTTATATTTAAGAGAACCTAACTATATTTGACTTACTTAACACTTCCAATCTAGAACTTGAAGCTTTTTCTTTCTGATCTCATATTGCCATTATTAATGTCCACTTATATATCTAGGTAGTATAAAAATGGGCTCTACAATCTTCTGCCTTACATTCTATCCCACTGATCTTATTGGAAAAGCAGTAAGAATTACTAGTAATCTAATTGATCTATCTACACTATCCCATTTAAATACTACAAGTTTGTAGATGTTTTTAGCAAGGCTAAAGCAAAGACCTTGATCCCTTATTACTTATATGACTTACAAATCAAACTGGAAAATGAAAAAAGCCACTTATCAAAACTATTTACTTACTTTCAATAGCAAAACAAGAAGTGCTTAAAAATCTTATCTGGGAAAATCTGAATATGAGATTCATATACTAGTATTATTTATTAAAAAGAAAAATGGCTCTCTTTGTTTATGTATTAATTTTTGAGAGCTCAACTGTATTATACAAAAGAATAAGTATTTACTTCCCCTAATATCTAATATTCTTGACTTGTCCTGGAAAGCATGCATATTATTTAGTAAGGATTATGAAAGGTAATAAATGAAAGATAGCTTTCTAAACTTGTTATAGATTTTTTGAATAGATAGTGATGTCTTTTGGCCTAACTAATACTCTGGTAGCTTTTGAATAGTTTATAAATAACATCTTCTCAAATCTCTTTAATATCTGTATAGTTATATACCTCAATAATATCCTGATTTATTTAAATGATATATCCCAATATTAAGAATATATTAAAAATTATTATATCAACTCTACAAAGTTGGTTTATATACAAAAGCTGAGAAGTGTGAATTCTACTCTAACTCTGTAGAGTATCTAAGATATATCTTGTCTCTATCCAGATTAACTATCTCTTCTGATAAGATCAATATAATTTAAAATTAGCCTAAACCAAAGAAAGTCAAAGATATACAAACTTTTTTAGATTTTGCAAATTTTTACCATCAATTCATCTATTATTACTCAGATATGGCTATTCTGCTGACCTAATTAATATGGAAAGATACTCCTTGGAACTTTGATCTCTAATACTACAAAATATTTAATACCCTCAAAAAGATATTCATCTCTACCCCAATCTTTATCCACTAGATTTCCAACATCCAGATGATCATAAAAACTAATATCTTAGACTACATCTCTATAGTTATACTGTTGATTATAATAGAAAAAAAGAAGTGTATCCACTTCTACATGTTCAAAGCCACAGAACTTAACTATAATATATATGACAAAGAACTTCTTGCAGTTTTTGTTGGAATTCCTCTCTTAGTTTAACCTTATTATCTTTTTTTATTCAGAATATCTAGGATTTAAACCTAATACTATTATCTAAAGAGAGAACCTTTATCTAAAAGAAAGAAGTGTTATTTATAGCTCTATTAATTCTCAAAATCTATGTCTTATCTTTACTTATAGTCAACTTATAATATATTTCTAAGCTACTACCTGTCAGAGTTGCAAACCTTAGACTTAACATTTTTCTAATATATTCTTTTATTTTTATTTTTTTCTTTCTTTTTTCTTTCTTTTACTTTTACTTGCACTTTTACTTCTTATGGATGATGAGGAGGCATGTGACAGCAGTTATATAACATATCACATGAGATAATATCATAAGCCTAGACTCAAGAAGAATGAGGTATGTTAGCAGTATATTTACCTCATGAAAAACACATAGCATACTTATGGTTAAGATATGGACATTAAGGCAGGAGTATTTATCATTAGCATAGACCAGGACCTCTTAGTATATAAGATAGACAATCCTGTATAGAGTTTTTTATTGAGTTCTCTTGTGTTAACCCAATACAAGGTTCATTTGCTTATCTCACTCTAAGAACTTGAGTTTGTAACACTACTCTAATTTCTCTATCTCTTTAGGTTGCCACCATTGTAGATCTTGATAGTCTGTATAATAACATCTTATCAAAAATTACATAAGATGAGACACTTCAGGAACACTTTTACTACTTGATAGAATGCTAGTTATTAAATATATTTGGACTTCTTCTCAAGGATGGGAAAATCTATATACTATTAGCAAATAATCTCCATACATGTATTCTACAATACTATCATGATCACATTTTTGCAGGAAATTTTGAACAAAATAAGATATTAGAGCTCATCTGGTATGGATATACTTGACTGCTCTTACATACAGATGTCAAAAGTTTCTGTAACTCTTATGTCACCTGTATGAGATTTAAACTACAGTATTACAAACCCTACAGATTACTCAAACAACTCTCAATTCCTGAATAACTCTGGAACTTGATCTTTATAGACTTTATTAAAAAACTCTCTTCCTCATTTGGATGTAATATAATGCTAGTTATTGTCAATAGACTTTCAAAATAAATCATATTTGTCCTAACAGTAGATATGTCATATCCCAAACTCCAAAACATGTCTGAGACATGTTTAACTTCAATACAACATCAAATCCCTGTGGATATTTGGTCTTATTCGTGTCCAAAACTCCGTCGGTAGTTTGGTACTTTATAATGGACTTAATTCTACCAAAAGTCCACAGTTATTTCACTTTATTTGAGTCAAAATCTGCGGTCATATTCATCTGTATCCATTGCCTAATTATCTCCTTCAAACTCCGCAAATTTACTCGGATTTTATGTGGAGTTTTCCCCTCTCCAAATCTGAACTCCTATATAGTGTTTCACTAATGAAACACTTGCTCGGAGATCTGTTTTAGTTACTCCTTTTGTTATTTTATGTATTTAAGGCTGGTGACCCCTTTGTAGTAGCTAGCCTGATAATCAAGTAAAAGTTGATACTAAATCTCCAGTGTCAATGGTGACATGTTTTACCCCTCTCCTTACAACTCCTTACAAGACCAATCTCTGAAATTGTGACCATGCAGCTTGTAGGAGGCACAACACATAAGTTGAGGCCAAGATCATTCTGGCAAGTCCACATCACTGAGCTCATTGCAGGAGTTTCTACACTCTGTGCATGTTCAAGCTAACTCTGCGGACTTTCATCCTCAAGTGCGAACCGTGCCTAACAAGATACCATCACCTTACATGAGCTAGCCAAGCTATTTGTGATTCACATCTTCTCTAAACACAGTGTTCTGTTTCATGTCACTTCTGACTGCAGATCAGAATTTGTTTCAAATTTCTTTTAGTCTCTGAAAACTGCTCTTGATATACTACTTCACTTTACATCTGAATACTATCCCAAGGAAAACAAACAAATGAAATACACTAACCAAATACCAGAACAGTATCTTCATATCTACTGTAACTACCAACAGAATAACTGGTTAGACCTTCTTTTACTGGTAGAATTTGTATACAATAATACATTAAGTACTACTACTAGGATATCACTGTTTTTTGCAAACAAGAAATACCACCCAAGCATAAGTATACACTTAGAACAAGATATTGCTTCATCCTATACTTAGAAATTTACTATAAATCTTAATAAGCTACAAGATAATCTGAAAACAGATTTATTTGTAATGCAACAACAGTATCAATGGTTAGTGAATACATATAAAACTCTGGTGCCAAAATTCTAGATTAGCCAACAAGTATTTTGTCAAAATACAGTTTTTCTGTACCACATAACTCTCAAAAAAGCTATTGGAGAAATACTTAGAACTCTTCAAGATCATTGACCAAGCCAGTACTCATTCTTCCACCATCCATCTTTCAAAATCAATGCATACTGTTCATTTAGTTTTTCACATATCCATGCTTGAACCCACAATGCTCAATATCTTCTCTAGCTAATTCAAGTCATTACTAGTTATAATAAATAATAAATCAGAATATGAAATCTTTCAGATTATAGATTCAAAAATAAATTGCAGACACATATATAAACTACTGTACAAAGTTATCTGGCTAGGATATGAAATACAAACAATGAATCTAACTAGTTATCTATATTAGAACTTACTTATACTTATACCTCAGATTTCATATTCAACTTCTATCAAGCTTACTCTAACAAATCTGGTTTCCTCCCATTATCTTAGCTCTGATATCTTTCTATTATCATTTCTCTTACTTTTTCTTTTTTGATTACTCTGTTTTCCTGAACTTGAAATAATAATAATTTTTCTCTTTTTTCTTATTTCTTTTTCTATTATCAGACTACAGTACTTACTAACTTCTACACAACTTAGACTCAGCCCTAAAGGAGGAATATTGTCATATATTATCTATCATCTACATATTTTCCACTCTTTTAGTATAGATTACACTCTATTTCAATCACTTATCAATTCAAGAACTAGATACTGTACTTCTCATAAATTCTATGAAGTTTCAAATAGTATTTCTCATAGTTCCTGATAACCCAGAGTATGCATAGCAGTAGATTATTATTAAGTTACCAGTTTTATATTTAAAAATATAGTCTACTATGTACTTTTTTCCTTAGTTTAATTATCAACTTGAATTGTATTATACTCACATATACCTACTTGAATAACCATTATCTGAAATTATAACTATGCTATCAGAATTGTAAATGATAGACTTGGTTTTATTTTATCATTTTTATAGGTTTTATTTTAACTTTTCTTTATTTTTGAACTTAGACAAAATGTGATATGATGTCACATGTAATAGTCACACATGTCACATGAAAAAGTCACAATCACACAATCATATGATACAAAAAAGAATATAGAAAGTTTTAGAACAAATAATATATGTAAGTAGTATATATACTACACTAATATAGTTAGATTAGATAATATTTGAGTGACTCATTATAGGTACACAGTATTAAGCAGAATATTTATTCAATATATATTATCTATGATTGCATCAAATATCCTATTAATGAGTATACTACTTCTCTTTCTCTTACTACTATTTTATATAATAGTATCCATGAGAGAATTAGCAAATACATTACATTCTACTATTTCTAAACTTTGATCCAATCTTCTAGAACTGTTTAAACAATACTCAATGAATATTGAAACTGATTTTCTTAGAAGATACTTAGTTTCTCTGAGCCTTAATAGCTTTAGAAAAGCTTTTGTTATTTCTGCTAGCTCCTTCATGGATTATGCAGAATATATACAAGCTCAAGCTAACAAGATAACTTGGGTTAAACAAGTTGAAAGTAGAGAGATTCAAAGTTTCTCTCTATTTTATGTACTCTTAAAGAAGATGATACTAGACATTCTAAGTATGAGATCTGTAGTTAAACTCATGTTAGAATTGAAGATAATAGACTTGGTTTCTATTTTATTTTCTCTTATTTTTCTTTTATTTTTTCCTATTTTTTATTGAAAGAATACAAGATAAAGAAGACAAAGTGTGACACTGTCACAGAAGTCACACACTCACATGATATAGAAAAGGGCATAGAAGGTTCTGGAACAAGATAAAGTCATACAACATGGCAAAGATATAGTGGTCTTATAGATAAAGTATGGTCTTTAGGATAGGTTAGAATTAACTTAGCATGGACCATTGCCAAAAGGTATATAAGATAGACTAGATTGTAGTAAGAACTCTATTGAGTTCTCTTATATTACTTAATACAAGAGTGTATCTTTTACTCAACACAAAGTCTAAGTCATAACAGCTTATGCATATATCTCATGTAACAGAAATTAACTGTGAAAACACTTCTCAAGGTCTTGAACTTCTAGTTATTCCATACCAAGCCAATCAACTTACAGACTCATAGCTATGAAACAATAACATCTGCCTTATTTTCTTATTTGGAGTAGACAACTACTTAGAAGATAATATTAAAAATGTCACTTGCTCTCTTCTTAGAATAGTAATGTTTATCAAACAATGCCCATTAGAAAACAGGTTAGCTAAAGATATTTTGCAAATTGTGGAGTTTGGACTTATAGTATAGAAATTCTTATTTGCAATTTATAAGTCTAGTTAGGACAAACTAACTGCTAATAAGTATAATAAGTCTTTTAGATAGTATATATCTGTACAATTTAATAGGACCTCTGCAACCAACATGTCTACTAAAATACCATTTAAGAACAAATAAGCCAATATTTCTAGGATTTCTCTACCTATTTCTCTCAGGTTCAGCAAGAACATCTTAGCCAAACTCAAATTCTTTAAAAAGAACTAAGTTTTGAACTTGGCTTCTATTTCTTACAACTAGTCATATGCTCAAGCTTTCAAGAGCAACATCAATGAGGTCAATAAGGATCATCAAGATCAAAGATACTTTCTCTAAGCTATTCTCTAATAAGGTACCAGAAATTTATAACATTATGACTAACTCTAACCAAAAAGATAAACATAAGCTAAACATAATAACTAAAGATTTGTTAAGAAAACAGATTATGGTATCTATGAGTATGAATAACATAGAAAAAGTTATGGCACAATCCAATATATATTGTAAACATCAATAGGCTTTTAAAATCAAAAATCTCTGCTGACTTCATTTGTTCTGATAATAAAGGAGTTATTATCACTATAAACAAAGTAGTCTCTTTTTCTGATCTGAATATTGTGGAGAAATATATGAAAGAACTGAACAATGTCAATTTAAATGATATTATAAGTCCTAGACTTTTACAATTCAAATCATACTTAAAACTTTAGGTATTCTCTACTTCATAGAAGATACTAACCTTCTTATCATGCCAGGTATTATTAAAAGAGTAATCAAGTCTACTTACATTTTTGATAACACAGTTTTAGTATTCTACTCTCAAGTTATTAAGGCTTTTCCCAAATCTAATATAGCTATAGTTTAGATCAACATTTGAAAATATATCTTAATTCATTGAAATCACAAATAAATTTATACTAATATGGTTGGAATATTCATTTATATTTCCAATAGTAATAAGATTAATAACAGACTGATTATCAGAATGAAGTAAAGTAAGCATAGTGATAAGTAGTTGAATGGAATCAAGAAAAGAATAAAGTTATAAGGCTTCTTAACAACATGTAGCAACAACAATGAATTTAGCTTTAGTTAAAGATATAAAAATACAAGCTTGTTTGTATGAAGCTTATATTATAACATTATCTAAGAAAAAAGTTACAATCAACATTTGGAATTCTTAAAATGGTACAAAAGCAAAGAGCTTTATTAATAGGTACTTTAATATAGAATATCATATTACTATAATTAGAGAAACCAATATGACTTCTAACAGTTCTTATACTGAGAAATACTAAAAGTAGGATTACACCACTTATATATATTGCATACATAGGACAAAATATCAAAAATGCAATAGCTCATACAAAATCTACTTCTTTGAATGTATCAACTGCAAAGACAAACATTAGATAGATAGTTATAACTATTCTTTCTAGAAACATAAGTTTAACTAGAATTGGCATAACAAGAAATTGTAAGAGTTCTAAGAAATCAGAGCCAATTCAATTTACTCATCTGTAGGCAGGGTAAAGAAATAATTTTAAATTCTTAAAAATATTTTCACAGAATGTTCATAAGAATAAACTTTTCACTGATACTATTTTAGAAAACAATAAGGATTTCAATATTCTCTTTATCCAAGAACCTTTCTGGTTAATTATTCACTATAAAGATTCAAATTCAGTATTAGATCTAATGTTTCTTCATACAAGTACAGAAGAATTTAACAATTATATAATATTACTAGATCTTCAAGAACTATCTAATTATGTTCCTTTATCAGTCTGTATCATCATCAAGGAAAAATTCATCCAAGATATAAAACTAGCTATTATTAAGAATAGTGAAGAACTTATTAATATATCAATAAATAGAATAAGTAGTATTGACACAACTAATATCCATGATTATAATAAGCTAAAAGATATAACTCAAAAGTTCACTTCTATTACAGAGGAGCTTTGGTACAAATATTTCAAACTTGTCAACATTACCAAGTGATCTGAGATATAGTAGAATAAGGAATATAATAGAGATCTAACCATATATCAAACATTCAGAAGTAGAATAGACTAGATCAAGTACAGAAAAATAGTAAAAACAGCTAAATGAATATTTTTGATAACAAAATTTAAGAAATCATGTTAACCAACAAAAGATCTTGGAATCTGATGAATTAGATTAAAAAATACAAATTACCAGCCATGAAAGCTATCAAGTTCAACAAGTACCTATATAACAAATTAGACAATTTGTAGCAAGTCCTTCATTTATTCTATAATACAATACAAAATAGGCTGATTAATCTTCAACTTCTAAATGAAATTCTATCATACCAACATACAAAGTAGCCTCCTTTTTCCAAAGCTGAGTTTATTAATGCTATTAACAATTATAGTAATTCTACTTTAGGTCTAGACTATATTTTATAGAGTTATCTTAAAGCATTTATTGGCAATGCTAAATATGTAGCTAATATTGTCAATATGGCAAATTCATGTATTAATCTTAGCCATTAGCCTTCTTATTTTAAGAAGTCAAGGTCAATCATTATTCCAAAATCCAACAAGCCTTCATATAATTCTCTTAAAATATTTTAGCCCATTGTTCTCTTTAATATATTAGAAAAACTCATTAAGAAAGTTTTAAGTAATAGACTTCAAATTCACTCTATTACTTTAAACTTTATCCATTTGAATCAAATGGGAAGTATTAAACAACAATCAACTACAAATACTGGTATATTTCTAACTTATCTTATACAAGCAGAATAGCTAAAGAGTCTCTATATAAGTACTCTTGTATTCAACATTACACAATTTTTCCTATTTCTAAATCATCAACTTCTTGTGAAGATTCTGAGCAAAGTTAGTTTTGACTCCTGAGTTTTTAATTTTTTTCTGATTATTTAATTAATAGACAAACTCAATATGTTTGGAATCAATTTATATTTTCATTTTTTAAAGCTAGTATAGATATAAGTTAGGGTTCTAGTCTTTTTCCTATTCTTCTTAGTTCTTAATTTTGTTAATTAATTAGTTATAATTTAATATAATATAGTAAATATTGCTCCTATTTTTCATATGTTTGAAAAAAGATTAAAAATTCTCTTATATTCTATTCTATTTTTGATTCTTTCATTTGTGGATAATGGTCTTTTCATTTTTCAGGAAAAAAATTATAAAAAATCAAATGTGAACCTTTTTTGTAGTTACAATATTATCTCATCTTTATTTAAATAGTTCAGTCTAGTTATTGAGCATGACAAGTTAGAAGTTTTCCACTTCTTAAGATTAACAAAGAACATCTATTTACCTCCTTTGGATCTTAGACCCTTAGGAGGCCCTTTACTCCATCCCAAAGCTATGTGGTGTTATCTAGGTTTTTTCTTTGACAAGAAACCTTCTTTTGACATTATATCTATCACTATGCTAACAAAGTCTTATCTATTATTAAAGATATGAAGATGTTGGGAAATTTAACTAGAGAACTATCTTCAATACACAAATGTTTACTTTATAGAACATATGTTCTTTCTATTGCCCTATATAAATTCCAGCTTTGGTACTTCAAAGGAGTACTACTTTATCAATCTCTCAAAGTGTTGAAGAAAATACAGAGAAGAGCAGTATTATAGATCACAAGAGCATTCTCTACCTCACCAACTTGGAGAGTTGAGACTATAACCAGTCTTATCTCTATCTACTTTCACCTTGATAAACTCATCAGTTGATATCATCTATATATAGCATCTCTTTCTAAGCAACACATGGTTAAATCTCTTTTAAATGAACATCATTTTGAGAAGGCTAAGTCTCATTATATGGCCATGGCTTATCTCACATCTAAACAATGTTTGAAAATCAAGAGTCTTATGATGAACACTAATAATTGTCTAAATAAAGTTTTTTCTACATTTGATAGTTTAAATAAAGAACTTTCTCTAAGTTTTGGTTTGACAGATAATTTCTCTGATTGTTTTTCTTTTTATTCAGCTAACTGAAAAGACACTGATATAATAATTGCTTATTGAAACAAACTTAATAGCATCTATAAGGATTCTCTCATCAATTAAGACACTGTACTCATCATTTCTAATGCCAGTATTAAAAACAATATGGCCACTTCAATCTCATACATCTGGAGAGAACAAGAAATTATTGCTAAATCTATTTATCATATAATAAACATAATATCCATAAAATAAAAACTCTTTGCTATGAGATATGGCATAAATTATGCAACTTAATTACAAGACATAGCTCATATCATTGTTATTACAGATGCCATTCCAGCTATTAAACAGATTTTTGACATATCTATCCATCCATATTAACTATATTCTATTGCTATATCAAATGACCTTAGAGTTTTTTTCAATAAAAACTCTAACATTTTAATTTCATTTTGAAATTATCCTAGCAATATCAAGTAGTTTACATACCTATTAGTTGATAAAGAGTCAAAATGCTTAAAGTCAATCCTGTACTTCCAAGCAATAAGAGTTTAGCAGAAAAGAAGAAAGTAACTCTATTGCTTACAAATGGCAGATATATTTCCAAGCTTTAGAGTATAAAGAAAGAAACTTCCTTGACTTAAATGATAATGATTATCAACTTATCCATCCAACTTATGCTAAAGATAGTGCTTGGATAAAGCATTTTAGCTTCTCTAACTCAATATGTGTATACATTACTAGATTGATTACAAATCATACCCTGATTGGCAAATACAGGCTTAGATTTTTCTCTAATGAACCTATTGTATATCTGTATGGAAGAGAATATCTCAAGAATATTCTTACTTTTTTAGAGTTCAATCCTAGAGTATTTTGCTTCCAGAAAGGCATTACATAGGATTGGTTTTTACTGAACTTGTCATATTAGTTAGTGTAGTTTATACTGTCTATTTTTCCTTTTTCTTGTTCCTTTTATTTTCCTTTTTTCATCTGTATTTAAGTAGTTATATTGTATAGTTACCATAGCCTACCACTACATACTGTGTAATAAATTGTTGATTTTTTAAAATAAAAACCCTATTAATGAGGTAGCTAGTGATATATTGACTAATATGATCAGCCTGTCTCACATCACTTCTTTCTCTCTTACTTCCATCTTATATAGTAGTGCTTGTAAAAGAACTAAGCAAATATATATTTTCTCTAAATCCTCAGCTAGTTAAACAAATTTCTCAATACCTCAAATACCATCTAATATAGACATGAATGTCAATTGCAATATAACCAAAGAAAGATCTGCTTTTTCTAGCAAGGCTAGTTCTAAAAACTCTTTAGTTTTTTCCAGCACTTTTTTTGCTCCATATTATGAACATATGGAACTTAACAACAATCTTCCAGACATTGAGTCTTCAGAACCAATCAACAGCTCTCAAATGTCTTATGCTGGTTAAGTAGATGTAGGTGAGTCTGTCAGGAAGGTGAATGATAACACTCTTCCAATGAGGAGACAACATGTTTCAAACAAGATACTAGTTCTCACTATCACATCTATACTATGAAGTGAGAGTGCTACTAACAATAAAATGAATGAAAGTACACAAAACAACATTAATATCCAAGTGCTATACAATATCAATCAGGCTATGGAACAAGACACATAGGATAGAAAGTTTCAGTTCATCTCACTCCATAGTTTTCTTGAACACCTCCCATCTAATGTAAGCAATATTAGGATACCCCTTCTTCATGTTGTAACTTATATAAGCAATAAAAAAATTGAAAATGGTAAGACAAATGAGGTCAATGATCTCAAAGGTATAGATGAAGTGGTATGGAAGTTTATTTCTTCTCTTTATAAGTCAAAATGGAATTCTCTCATTGTTGACAATAACATTTCTTTCAGGAAAAATGTTTCAGAGAAGTTCACTTCTAAGACTAAGGAGGTGAATATCAGCAAGAATAAGAGTGGTAAAAGCTCTGATATACCAGCTACTATCAATAAAATTTCTCCTTCTATTCCAACCAAATCACTTAAGGAAATCAATAAAATTTCAAAATACTTCAAGAAGAACCAACAATCTAGTGGGAAAAAGAAAACCAATAAATCATACACTCAGGCTTCCACTCCTACTAACCCTATTAGGGAAGCCTTGAAAATCAAGAAAACCTTTTCCAATCTTCTAATAAAGAAAATCAAAAATATTCAGAAAGTAATTAATAGTGGAGGTAAGGTGAAGCCTAAACTTCACATAATGACTAAGAGACCCTCCCAAAAACAAGTCATTGTTTTCATAAGTAATAACAACAAGTCAAAATTCATGATGGATTTGAGCTCTCATATTACTAACATTAATAGAGCTTTAAAGAATATTAAATTTGACACCAAGGCTGACTTCATTCAATCAGAATAAACAGGTATCGTCATTACCACTAACAAGATAAGCTCAACTGAGTCTTCAAACTATTGAGTAATATATGAAAAGTGTAAATCATATTGAGATAGAATAGGTCAAAACCTCTCATTTACCTTAGTCTAAATCATACCTTAAAATCATTGGTATTTTATATTTACTCAAGAATACTAATATTCCTATAATAGTAGATGTGGTCAAAACTATCATAAAAAATAACTATATCTTTATGAACATCACTATCATTTCAAGACCAAGAGTCATCAAGATATTTCCAAAGTCAGACATAGCCATCATTTGGCTCAATATATGGGATATACAAAGCAGAAGTAAGGCTAAAGGGCTAATAAATAGGTGTTTTAACATAGGGAGCTATATTCCAACTATTAAAGAAGTAAACATGAATCTAGAAGTTCCTCAATGCAAAAACTGCTAGAAGTAGGGCATACTACTTTTGCATGCAAGATTCAAAAATCTAAATGTGTTAAGTATAATAGTTCTTATAAGATAGAATACTATTGTCATTTTGCATAGTATTACAAAGCTAACTTTAAAACTAACTCTTCTAGATTAGAGACTAAATAGGGCAAACTATGCCCTCACTCGTTCAAATACTTAAACTGTAAGAGAGACCACCAGGCTGATTCTAACTAGTGTCCCTTCTAGAGATATTGCTTCAACAGAGAGTAGTACTCAAAAAACTTTGTAAAAACAGAAGTCAATTGATTTGCTTAGCTGTGAGTGGCAACCAAATATGATTTTGAATGAAATCAAGATTTTTTCTCAAAATGTTCAAAAAAAACAACTTTATCATTAATACAATCTTGGAAATACAAACTTCATTTGACATTATTCTTATTCAAGAGCCATTATGGTCTTTTATTTGGTCCATACCAAGTTTGAACAGTAAGGAAAGAGAAGAACTGGTAAGAGTTTCTAATCATCTAAATTGGATTATATTTGCTAGGAATTCTTCAAATTACAATGACTCACCTAGGGTCATTACATATATTAACATCAAGATATCCTCTCTTTGTTTCTCATTATAAAAAGACATTTTTAATCATAGAGACATTTCTTGTGTTTCTTTTTTCAATTGCAGTCTAGTTTACTTTTTAATTAATATATACTTTGACTCATTGCAAGTGGCTTTAAAATATCTTAAAAATACTAAGGTCAACATTGATGACATTATTATGACAGAGGACTTCAATATTAGGGATAGTAGTTAGGACCTCAACTTTCCACATCATTCCATTTACAGAGATACTCTTATAGATATTTCAGACTTTTTTAATTTAGAACTGTCTAAACTTACTAACCATGTTCCTACTAGATACTCTAACAATCAACATAACTCAAACTTAGTCATCAATCTAACATTTCTTAGGCCAGAATCATTGGAACTAGACAGTCATTCCATACATCTAGATTAGAGACTCATATCAGATTATGCCCTACTTACTGTGAATATTGCTATTTTTGAAGAACATATTCAAATCAAAAAACACACAATAGTCAAGAACAGCAAAGAAGAAGATAACTTTGTTAATGAATTAATCAGGACTATCAAGAGGCTCAACATGAAGAATATTCAAAACAAAGAAGCCCTTGAACATATTGTGTAAACTTTTACTGAGGATATAGGAAGAATTTGATATAAACATTCAAAAATTGTTAATATCACTAAATACTCTAAGGTATAGTGGGATGATGACTGCCATAGGAACTTGGAGAAATATAGACAAACCAAAAGGATTAATGATTGGAAATGATTCAAAAGTATAGTCAAGAAATTGTAAACAAGAATTGTAGATCTTGGGAGCTAATAAACTGGGTCAAGAAATGAAAGCTTCTGGCCATTGAAGCTGTTCAATATAACAGTTAACCATATATTGAATTCAATGATTTGTGGCAAGCCCTCTACCTGTTATTCAATATGGCTCAACATTGTTAAGTTGATTTAGACTTGCTAGAAGAAATTCCAAGTAAACAAGTCATAAAATGGGGGCTGTTCTCAGAAGAAGAATTTACTAGTGCTATCACAAAATGCAATAATTCATTGACTCCTGGTATCATAGAGGCATCTTAAGAGATGTGTCAATGATGTCACATATCTTAGAAAACTCATTATATCACAAATAAGCTACTCACTGGTTGTGATACTTAAACTGAATAGTGTTCCAGAGGTTTAGTTATAAGGATGTGATGATGACAGATGATGAAAAGTATCAACAAGAATAATTGACATTGTTAAGTCTGAAGTTTAGTTTTCAGACATAGAGGTATATATACAAAAGAGCAATGGTCCATGTGCAAGCTGTTTTCATCACATAATCAAAACTCATACCTGATGGGAGCTGTTATCTGTCATAGCAGATGTCAGGCTAATTTTAGAAGGTAACTAATTATGTCACTACATTGATATGCTTGTATCTCTACCAATACTTATTACTTTGAAATGCATCATATATCATTGTAAATGGATTGATGAGCACTTTCCAACACAAGTTCAATCATGTGAATCTGTTCAGCCATTCATGAGATATTAGCAGACAAAGCTTTTACAGCTACTGATGGCCTGATATCTCAGTCATTTGTTGTTGCTTTTGTATATCCCACACATATGTGGATAGCCCTCATTTGGAGCTTTCCAGTGTAACTTAGTTTGTGAAAATAGGTTCACTAATTGTAGAGATACAAGCTGAATGAAGTTTGTAACACATTAATATTACTAATGCTTGTATTAAGCTAGGTCATTAGCTATTGCGTTTTAAAGTTTCTATGTCCATTGTTATTTCCAAGTCTAACAAGAAATCATATGATTCCCTTAAGACTTTTTGACCTATTGTCTTGCTTAACACAATTGGTACATTAATCAAGAAAGTCATCAGAGAGAGGTTACAGTTCTAGTTAATTTTCAACAAGTTTATTCACTAGTACTAATTAGGTGGTTTAAAACAGTGATCCACCACAAATACAGGTGTTACTCTTACCTACTTCATTCATACAAGTTAGATTAAAAACTTATCCACTAGCATGTTGGCCTTTGACATCATGCAATTTTTCCTATCATTAAACCACCAACTTCTCTCTTTGATACTCATCAAAGACAGTTTTGACCCTAAAGTTTCATCATTTTTCTAAGACTATTTAGTAGATAGAAAAACCAGATATTTCTGGAACAATTTTTCTTCTCTGTCTTTTAATATCAATGTTGGAGTAGGTCAAGAATTTGTTTTTTCTCCTATTCTTTCAGCCTTATATCTTTCTTCCCTTCTTTATATTTTTGAAAAACAGCTAAAAAATCTAAAAATTCCAGTTTTCATTCTCTCTTTTGTAAACAATGAACTTTTTGTTATACAAGACAAATCTTTGATAGTTTCTAATTTGAATCTTTTTTGTAGTTACCATGTTATCTTTTTTCTTAAGAAATTTGGACTGATTGTAGAACATGGGAAAATAGAAGTTTTTTATTTTTCTAGATCATATAGTATCTTTGATCCTCCACTCTTAGACCTCTCACTACTAGGAGATTCTATTCTTAAACCCAAGAACAAATGGTGTTATCTTAGGTTCATTTTTGACAAAAAGTTGATATTTAGACAACACATTGACTTTTACTTCAATAAGGTAATATTCACAATCAAGTGCATAAAAATGCTCAGCAATTCATCAAAAGGCCTCATCCTTACTCAAAAGAGGCATTTGTATAGAAGCTATATATTACTTATTACATTATATAACTATAACTTTCAAATGTAATATTATAATAAAACACTACTGTCATATCTGCTTAAAGTGCTCAGAAACATGTAGAGAAGAGCAGCATTATGTATATTAGGAGCCCTTCACACTTCTCCATCTACTATAATTGAGGCTATTGCTGGTCTTATTCTCATTCACTTCTATTTGCAAAAACTCAATGGTAAATTTCATCTTAGAGCACATACTCTACCAACAAACCATGTTATCAAATCACTTTTGGAAACAAGACATATAAATGATAAAGAAACACATTGACTATTGCTGGAAAGGCTTACACCTAGATAATGAGTAAACATCAAAGGTCCAATCATTGATATAGACAATAGGTTTAACAAGAATTTTCCCTCTTTTTCTCTACTTAATTGTAAATTCTCACTAGATAATAGACTTATAGATATATTTCCCAATCACTTTTCATTTTATCTTGTGAACAGAAAAAGCAAAGACAGTGTTAAAACTCATTTGTGCAAACTTAATAATATCACTCTTCATTTGTTAACAAACTTTCATTCAATTATTTTTGTATTGGATGCCAGCATAAAGAACAATATCACCACTTTGATATTTCACATCCATGACAGTCCAGTCATTAAGATAATTCATCATATAGTAAACATCACATCTACTAAAACAGAACTTTTTGTGATAAGATACAGTATTAACCAAGCCACCTATTTTCCCAATGTCAATCAAATCATTGTCATCATAGATTCTATCCATGCTGCTAAGAGAATTTTTGATTCATCATTGCACCCCTATTAGCTTCATTCATCTGTAATCTCTTGTAAACTCAGAGATTTCTTTGAAAGAGATAACAACAATTCCATTGAATTCTGGGATTGTTCAAGCCGCTGCAAGTGGTCTCTTCATAATATAGTCAATAAAGAAATAAAGAAGTTTGACCTCACTCCCATCTTCCCATGCAAATCTTCATAGGACTTTAGTAGAAAAAACAAGTGCAACAACATTCTCAACAGATGGAAAATGTTCTTCCAAGCATCAGACAATAAAAAATGTCATTTCTTGGAGCTTCTAGACAATGACTTGAAACCAACCAAGCCATTGACCTCCAGAGGAGAACCATGGCTCAAATACTTTGGACATCCCAATTTTCTTTGTGCCAGAGCTACAAGATCAATTGTTAATCATGCTCCAATAGGTGAATATTGTCTTAGATTCTTTCCTTGGGAGGAATTTAAGTGTCTATGTGGCCTCTATCCCATTGAATCAAGGCATCATATTCTTCATGAGTGCAGAAGATACAACAATTATTGGAACCCAAGAAGGGACTCAATTGCACACTTTACCCTCTTCCTCAAGTTTAACTGCAATGCTTTCTCTTTCAGAGAAAGTGTTACTTAGTCAAACTGCCTTTAGCTTTTCTGATTTGACTCTTTCTTTTATTCTATTTCCTTTTCTCTTCTTTTCTTTTCTTTTCCTTTTTTTCATCTTTCATGTAGTATGTGTCTTAATGTATGTAGTTACAAAGTAGCTACCACAGTCTGCCTCCACACCCCATGTAATAAATTGTTGATTTAAAAAAAATGATCAGCCTGTCTATGTACTCCGTGTAATAAATTGTTGATGTAAAAAAATTTTTAAAACAATTCTTGATATAATTGTGTATTCCAACTCAACTTCCATTTTTGTTTCAGAGATCTTCTTTCCTCTAGTCTCCTTTCCTACCTTCAGCATATGGACTTGATGAATATTCAATGATCCACTCAAGTTGGATAGTTATCAAAATCATATGCTTGGAGATTATTCAAAATTTAATCCTTAAGTCAGGAATTGTTAAGGATTACAAAAGATCAAATTGAACCAACACTGTAGTTCTTGGCACCCAGTTGAAACACTACTTCAAAAATGCCACTTGATGGGCACTCGTATCTCATCTCTCAAGGCTGGTCTGGTCT
>Ga0157358_1000082_pt1 | contig 36180 bp, 61 predicted proteins | sample AttcapACBM2_FD_111484 | JGI IMG/M metagenome (GOLD analysis project Ga0157358, IMG submission 111484) | Fungus gardens microbial communities from leaf cutter ant in Botucatu, State of São Paulo, Brazil - Atta capiguara ACBM2 | ecosystem: Host-associated > Fungi > Mycelium > Unclassified ... | reverse complement strand
TTTCGAAATAAACTAGAGCGGTAAAATAACATCTAATGAATTCCAATACACGCTAGATGTTGCTATTTATCAAAATAAACCTCAAATGAAGTACAATGAATTACACATCTAACGTAGTTAAAAACGTAACTAATTTTTTACCAGGCAAGGGCTGTATATCCGAGATATACAGTTTTTATTTGCATCAATATTTTTTTACCAATAATAAAAATGCCCAGTCAAATCGACCGGGCATTTTATTTTTATTTCAATTTTACAAGCATAGCACGCATGTCTCCATCTTTCATAGAAACTACAGGACAAACTTTAGCCCATGCATCTCGATTACCTTTACTTGATAACCATGTATACTTACCTTCACTTGTAACTAAATATGAATTTTTTTCTGTGTCTACTACGTACATTTTCTTTGCTCCTTTTTTATTTGCTTCATTGTTATTTGAATTATTATTAGATCCACCACTAACCGGTGGTGTTTCTGTATTGTTATTGTTTCGCCAAACTTCTATATAACTTGGCTGATTCGTCATATAGTATTGGTTCCAGTTATGTTCCGATACTGCTGTACCTACTTGTCCACCTGTCCAGTAGTCTGTACTGATGAAGGTTGTGTCATCTTTCATGATACCAACATGACCTCCCGCACCACCACTAGATGACATATCAGCCCCCCAGGACATTAAAATTATATCTCCTTTTTTACTATCCCAGTCTTGATTGCGAGAGATACAAGTATAGCCATTTGCTTGAAAATATCCACTGAGTGTCACTGTAGAATACAGATAAGCATACTTTGCTGCTCCTGCTTCAAAGATTGATTGCGTTATTGATCCAGAACAGTCAGCCGTGCCGTCAGCTCCGTTTCGTGAACCAAGCATTGAGTAGGTCAATTTTCCTTTGCGATTATTAAACCATGAAATCGCTTTGTTATTGTCTACTGTCATTTCATTGTCGCCTCCCACACTTCCTCAATAGCCTTATCTATGTCTTCTAATGAAATATTCTCAATCTTATTTTCGAGAATTTTTTCATTAATATAAGCAAATGCTGTACGCTTCTTCGCTTCATTACTTGCCTCAAGTTGCGCTGAACGCTGAACCGCTTCTGTCGCAAATTGTTTAAGCTGCTCGTTCATAGGTTTTCCTCCTTTTCTTCATTATCTGGAATGCCATTACTGTTGACATCAGCTACTTGCACAGCCGTATTGATTCCAAGAGTGGCTGCAATAAATGCTGCAATTGCTAGTGTAGTGTTTGCTACTTCTGCACCATAAGGTAATCCCCAAATTTGACTCAATGCTGTATAAAGTACTCCGAAAGCAGTGAGTACAGTTGTAGCCATACTAGCATATTGCTTGATGTTAATTTGTTTCATGTGACTTCTCCTTCGTATTTTTAATATTTTCCAATAAATCATCAAACTTTCTTTTAAGATCATCGTATTTAACTTTCAAAGCTTCATACTTATTTCTGTAAGTTTGCAGCTCCTTGATTTCGAGAGCTTGATCCTTACTTGTTGCTCTAAGTTCCTCGACTTGTTCATGAAGAGATTCGAATGTTTTCATGGTAACTGTCGTGCTATTATCTACTTTCTTGCCTTTCAAAGTAAGATAAGCAACAAAAGCAGTGCAAGCAGTCGCAGCTATTCCACTAATCCCTGTAATAAGTTGTCCGTCAGTCATTCGTGTCCCTTTCTTTCGATTTCTATTTTAGATGCTCCTGAAAAAATTCGCCATAGTATCCCAAGTGAGACTATAGCCAACATCCCTGGAATAACGATAAGAGGTGTTTGGTCCGTCACAGCTTCAAGAACTGAACTAATCGCAATGAAGCTCCAAACAAAAGCATTCCCAAGCACAACACCAAGATTAATTGTTTTGGTAGCCACAATTAAGGAGTACAAACCTATTACAATCATAATCCACGGCATATAAGGGGGACGAAATGCCATCAACATAGGCGGAACATCCCTCGCATGCATTAGATCAACAAAGATAATCCATGCACCCATGGCAAGTGTTTCACTACTCGTCACGATCCATGATTTATTTTCCTTGATCTTTCTTAAAAGTTCTTTCAATATCTCTCCTCCTTCTTTTTATTCAAGCTTTTCTTAGTGGTAACACCATGTTAAAACTGAATCTATGGTTACTCGCAATAGAGTTAGTACTCGGTGATAGATACAACTGTACTTGGCCATTGGTTAAAATCCCACCTGAGTAGGTTACACCACCACCTTGGAAGTTACTCCACATAAAGCCCTCGGTATGAGTGATATGAGCAGTAATTTCCGATGGCAGTGTTAAGAAGGTATAATAGCTTTGACCAGTAACCGTAGCATTCGGTCTAGCGCCTTGAACAGTAATGAAAATCCAACCATTTTTGATACAATATTCAGCTTGATTAGCTGTGAATCCACTAGCCATGGTTAATGGTATGAGTCCATTAGTATCTCCAGTAAATTTTAAATTTTTAACAATCACTGTGCCCGCTTCATCGCGGACAACATCGGTATTGCGAACCCAGTTATAATTGGCTGGGTTGTTTCTGTCGCTATTATGTAGATTCGCAAACATGCCTTTGTATATATATTGCGGATAGTCACTCGGTTTGACCTCGCTTGCATGCGGCATCCAAAGCGTTTGATTTTCTCCAGTTTCTACTTTTAATCCTGCTATAGTATAGTCAGCAGTTACCGTTGGAGTATCTGTATAAACATAGCTCCAAGCCCATACATTTCCCGTTGGAATTGTAACAACTGCGCTGTACAATTTAAAATCGCTGTTAGCTGGGACAACAAATCGTTCTGTTACATAGATCGTATTTGCTGTTTGATCTGTTTGAACGTTGCTTGTGCCTAATTGAAGGTTGATCGTCACATCTGTATCAGCATTATTTTTTAAGTAAGCACTTATTGTATACTTCTCTCCCGGTATAACTGCATACGATCCTCCTTCCGCTCCTGCGGGGCCTCGCCATCCAGATTGACCTGCAGTTACTTGTGTCATTCTAAGACCTACTTTTACGCTTGGAACTTCCGGTATAGATACATTTTCATAAGCAATTGTCTTTGTCTTATTTCCAAAACTTCCCCAGATAAGATTATTATCTGTTCCAATAAGTTGTGCTGTATGTTTTTCAAGATTTAGATTTGGATACAGAGGTGTAAAATCTTCGCTTCCATCCGCACTATTGGCATAAGCCGTATAGACTTTTCCATTCAGATTATCAATCTGATTCTGTAGATTTCCCGCTTGGTTCTCATCCAACTGGTCTTGTAAGTTTTGAAACCAGTCTTGAAACTGTTGATCATAGTTTTGGATTAAATTATTTGTATTTACTTTTGCCTGGTCAAACCAATCTTGAACTTGTGCTTCATATTGGGCCATCAGATCACCAACATTAAGTTCTGCAAATGGTGTAGAGAATCCACACACACTCTCATCTGATCGCATGTCTTTAATATTACTTTGATTGATATAAGTAGCACTTGCGGGTACAACGATTTTACAAATTTGTAATTCATAAATTTCTTTAGTACGAACCACTTGGGTATTGTTTTCTTTATAAACAAAGCCCCCTGTGTTCATCGAAGAGTTCCATTGAGCAACTATAGAATCAGTTCGAGATTGAGAAACCAATGGAGCCGGGATTTTAAAATTCAAAAAATCACTATTCATCAGTTGCCCGCCCTCCATAATTACACATCCCGGACCTAGAACCACATTCAACGATGGTGTTTCAGTTTGAGTAACTTGTAAAGCTGTTGCTTGCGAAAATTTCGCTGTCGCTAAAATTCCTGTACTGAAAATATTTGCATAAAATTGTCTAAAATCATCTGGACCATACATGTTGCTTCCATTGATACTTTTTAGGGGAAAAACCCACACTCCCATAGCTCTAACCTACTTTCCTTTTATTTTTTGAATGACCGACACTCTATCTTTATCAAAAGTCGGATCAAGATGATAGCCTGTCTCATCCCATGTTTCTGTCATGGATGTGAGAACTGAAGATTTTGATATACCAAACCTTTCACTTGTTTGTTTAATCGTATCTCCTACTTCATAATCTTTGCCATAAGCGAAATTGAGATTATCAGTATTTACTTCACCACTCAATTGTATAATCTCTGGGTGTTCATCTAATTTCTGATAGCCACGCTGTAGCAATTTTTCTTTATACTCAGCATCTGTCAAGGTAATCTCCTTACCAGACTCATCCGTATACTTCTGCTGTAAATCCCTTGCATCTACATAGATTTCATTGACATCTAACCCGTCTGGTTTACCGGTTGATTGATTTATGGCAATAACCATTTTTCGTGCATTGCCTTCTCCTTCACCAAAAACATAGGCCACATTCGCCATGTCTGAAACATCTCTTGTATATGATTCAGTATAAATACCTTCTTCAGATATACTTAACTCTACACCACCTTCTCCACTTAGGTCTCTTCCTTTGAAAAATTCGATTTGGGAAACAGGATTTTCTAAGGATATAGGGGTTTCTCGAATACAAATTTGATTACTTTCTGCTAATGATGTTACTTCTTCCTCTACTACCCCATAACTATTTTGATAACTAAGGGACTTACTTCCGAGATCCGAAGGAGTTGCTATCGTTAAATATTTTATCTGTCTATCAGACGTCGAAGCAATCAAATTTTTATTGATAAGATCAAACATAATTTTTTCAGGTTTGTTAGAACTAGTAGAGTATGTCGAATAGACAATACGTTTTGTTGCCTTACCATACAAACTCTTCCCGCGTATCACAAGAAATGGAGATTGCTTTTGTTCATATACTACTGAATCAATATAAAAGTAGCAGCCTTTTATTTCGAGAATATTATCAGATATTAGATAAGTAAGATACGGTGAATCTAAAGGACTAATTAAATGAAAAGTATTATACGAATAAGCATTCCATGTCACAGAGCAGCTTTTGAAAACATCAATAATCCCTTGGGGTTGGTAAGAAAAACCCGTTTCTCTCCCGAAAATTTCTATCGAAATATCACTTTTAGTCTTCATAATTACACACCTGCCAAAAGAGGATAAAATTTCATTTCCGCTACCATATTCTCAACTCCTTCATCTGCCTGTAAAATAAAATAGTTGGTATTATGATTTTCTAGTTGCAAAAATACTGACCCTGCTTTCTTTTTAGAATAACCATTTTCATTATTGATCAACACTTGTTTCTTACCTTTATTCGTATTCACATATATATGGTCTCCAGTACTAAATGTAGCGTTAAATCCAAACGATTCTTGGGTATACATATTCAAGATTCTTGGATTCTTAACACTGGCAGTACATGATATATTGAATTCAATACCTACAGTTACATCCCCAGGATTTAAAACTTCCACTTCACGTCCAGAATCAATTTCAGCAAACTTAAAATTATCTGTAATGGCTAATGGGAAGCTAAAATAGTTAATTGTTTGTCCTAACATCACCGTATAGCTTTCGCTTGAAATATCTCTCCAATACGGATTAAGAGCAATAAACTCAACTTCTCCTTGTAGCATATGAGGGTTTTCATGATAAGCATCATCCCACGATTTAGAGACTCGAACATCTATTTCATAAGTAGAATCAAATAACTCATACGTTATTTTTCCTCGGAGTTTCGGGTTAGTTACCCTCATGATGTTCTTTCTCAATTCATTTTCATGTTTTGCTGTATCTCCGTAAATGAGAGACTTTACAGATAGTGGCCGAGGTGGGAGAGAGGTATCATATTCATATTCACCATCCATACCATAAAGTCTTTCACTACTTATCTTATTTTCTATACCGCCAAAGCCGCTTTTTTCTAATAGAATATAAGGCTTTTTCAGTTCAAAAATAACTTTCTCATCATTTTCATTAGTATATGTTATTTTCTCTGACATGATTCTCGTCCTTTTCTAAAATAAGGTGATATTGAGTGATATTACCATCACTATCTTTTATCATTTCTATATTTTTCACATAATATTCCTCTTGGTCATCGTCTACAATCTTAGAGCCAATCAAAGATTCATCAATAGACAAGGCATTTTGGAGAGGCATGAAGAGAGTCAACATCATTTTAGGCTCAAAAACTCGTTTATTATCTTTATTGCCAAAATTAGGGATAATATCCATGCGTACATCATAGAGAAGAAGCTTATCGCCATATAGTTGATTTCCCAAAAAATCCTTTCCCAATTTTTTTAATATCCAAACATTCTTTTTAAATAATATTTTCATTTCCCCTCCTAATTTAGTGAATAACCTAAATCACGTAGTAAATAATCTAATGTTCGTTGAAATTCTCTTGCTGTTGGTGTTCCTCTTTCAGTTGGTTTATCGTTTACTATCAATTCTTTTGATGCTATGATCTGTAATAAATCAATCATTTTCTCAAAGTATCGAGAATTATTCTCGGTCTCACGTTGAGCAGAAAAAGATAATTTTTTATCAATAGCACCCATCTCCTTAAAGATTTTCGCATTAGCTGGTATTCCTCCTGTTCCTTTCGCATATTTAGGGACTAATCCAGCCATCATATGAGCCGTATCTCTAGCTTTTAAAACTTTGGAACCTCTTGGTAGCGGCAAGATAACATCCCGCCCTTCAGGGATAAAGCTTTGTCCATTTGGAAGAGTAACCAACTCTTTATAAAGAGGGCCTCCTTGGTCATTTACCATTGCCAACCCACCTTGGTGATAATTCGTCCCTTGTGCTTCATGGGTTGGACCGCCTGATGCAATTAACTGAATAGTTTTTGTTGCTGGAGTAAGCAGGAAGTTATCCAATGTCGTTTGTGCACTACTTGCATTAGCTGTAAGAGCTGCTTCTTTTCCTGTAAAATTGCTATTAATAAAAGCATTCGCAGAAGCCACTCCTGGACCAGTAAGGTTAGCCGCCTGTAGATTACGAGTAACATTTTGTAAACTATTCATTGTGTTTTGTGCAGCAATCTTTTCAGGTAATGTCGCATTTCTTGAAGTTAAAATTCTTTGAACATCTTTCAAGCTGTTCATTGTTGCTTGAGCCTGTTCTTTTTGTGCTCTTGTTAAATTCTTAGAAGTTAATAGCCTCTCAACATCTTTTAGAGTGCTCATTGTTGCTTGAGCAGCAGCAACGCCTGCTTTTGTTGAATCTTTTGCCCACAAGTCTTTTTGTTTAGCAGGCAAATTATTCCAATCGTTAAGCTCTTGCTTACTTGCATGTAACTTGAACAAAGCAACATCATTACCAATAATTAACTGTTTTTCTGCTGGCTTAAGTTGGTCCCATTGACCGTTTGCTTGTAAAGCTTCAATTATTGTTTTACGAGCATTCGTTGTCAGATTTGCATTTTTTGCAATGAAGGTCATATTATTCCAACCTTCTGGTGTTTTAACAGCTTCTTGAATAACTTCTTTAGCATTTGTTTTGACTTCCCCAGTTTTAGGATCAAAAATCATTGCATTCCAAGAATCGCTAGCTTTTTTAGCTTCATCTGACATATTAGTTGCATATTGCGCAATTAGCTTTCCAGAATCACCAAAATCATTCGCACTTTTTTTGCCACTTTCTCCCATTTTCTTAACGAGGTCATCATAGTTAACTCCTAAATCCTCTAAAGATTTACGAATTTCATTATTATATTTATGCCTGATATTAGCTTGAAGTCGTGAATTATTACCTGTCCCTTCTAACTCTCTCTTTTGTTGTTCCCTTTTAACATTAATGAACTCTTCACCGTATTGAGTCATTTTGTCATTATGTGATGTTTCTAAAGCTCGTAATCTAGCTTTGTATTCCGTATCATCAATAACATCTTGTGATTTTAAGAGCTGTAATGATTTTTTAGAATCTTGATAAGCTTTGGTTTCTGCATTCATCATTTCTTTTACAGTGTTAGAAGATTGCTTAAGTGCATCGCTATTCATGCTGACAATATCACCACTGAAGACTTTCATGATTTCCTTGGCTTTATCTCCAGTAATTCCATAATTTTCAATAGTTGTAGCAATCATGGCTTTTTGGTTATTTTCAACGATAGCTCGTTCAGCATCTGTAATATCCCGTTTTTCAGATGCAGCTTTTTGATAAATCGCAACAGTCGCATCAGCCATTGTCTGGATATTATTTTTTTGTTGCTCTGCAGCTTTTTTAGATGCTTCAATTTCTTTATCCGATATACCAGCATATGCTGCACCTTTTTCCATTGCTTTTTGAGTCTCATCAATAGAAGTTTTGGCAGCTTTTCCAAGCTGATCAATTGCTGATTTTACATTACCAATCGCTGGAGTTCCTTGTATATCAAAGTCTTTTGTTGCTGTTGTAACTTTGACAAATTTTTCATTCAAAGTATCAAGTTTACTACTTGTTCCTTTACCAACAACTTCTCCCCATTTATCAATTTCTTTTTTATTTTCACGTACACCTTCGGTTAATTTCCAAATCAGAGCACCAATACCTACAGCACCTAAAACTCCAACTGCGATTGGCAATAAACCTGAAAGAGCTGGGCCTACTGTGCCAATACTCGCTGTCAAACCTCCTGCGCCACCAAGGGCAGCACTTGCTTCACCAGCGCTTGCTACAATACCAGGTCCTGCAAGGTTTGCTTTAGCCATTCCACCTATCTTACCGATAATATTCAGTGTTTTACCAAAACCACTTGTCAAGTTACCCGCAAAATTTAGAGCCGGATAAGCTAAAGCTACACCCGCTGCAATACCAACAAATGCCGTTTGTGCTTCAGGAGGAAGTTTAGAAAATGTGTCCATGAGGTTATTACCAAAATCAACTAAAGGAGTAAGAGCTGGAAGTACTTTTTGGCCAACACTAATTTGTAATACTTCAAGACTTGACTTGAAACGTTCCACTCCAGACTTACTAGACTTTTGCATAGTATCCGCAAGCTCCTTGGTGTAGCCAGAGGCAGCTTTCGTTTCTTTAGCCATGCCTTTTATAGCATCACCACCTTTATCAATCAAGACAGTCATACCTGTAAGCGATTCTGTACCAACCAATTTTCCAATGATACCATTGAAATCCTGAACACTGCCCCCTGTATCCATCCATGATTTCTTCATTTCTTTCAATGCATTAATTTGATCTGGAAATGATAGTTTTTCAAAATATTTTTTTACTTGAGTATAGTAGCCCTCTTGTTCCCCTTGTAAATCTTTCAATGTCTGCTTTGTACTTGCTACTCGTTTTTTGTCCCCTTTTTGAGTAGCATCTGCAAGCTCTGCACTGGCTTGCTCAATTCTCTTACTTACATCATCGATTTTAGGCGCAACTTTACCATATTCATCTGCCAAAGTTTGAGAACCTGCGGCACCCTTAGCTAAAAGTTCCGTGAATTTTGAGATTGCTGCATTTGTATTAATCTGAGAGAGTTTGAGCATACTAGTACGTAAAGACGTACCTGCATTAGAACCTAAGATACCTGCATCAGACAAAAGACCAAGGGCAGACGTAGTTTCTTCTAAATTATTATTCGTAGCTTTGGCGACTGGACCAACATATTTTAGAGCTTCCCCTAAGTCTGAGAAACCACTTGATGTTTTATTTGCAATATAGGTAATCGCATTGGTTACACGACCTGTATCTTTGGCTTCAATCCCGAATTGTTGTAAAGCACTTGAACTGGCATCCATAACCGTTGTAAAATCATCCCCTGAGGCCTTAGCGGCATCCAACAACGCAGGCATGGCATCAATGGTTTCATTCGCAGAGAAACCTTTTTTAATAAGTTCCTCCATGGCATGATTGACCTCAGTAGTACTTACACCATACTGCTTAGCCCATGTTTTGGACTTCTCACCCATTTCTTCAGTTTTCTTTGTTAGGGCTTCCGCATTTGGAATAGTATCTGCAAGTAAGGATTTCACTACTTGCATTTGCCCTTCAAAATCCATTGCTTTCTTTGTAGAGATTGTAAGCCCAGCAGTCAAAGCAAGCGAAACAGGAGCCATGGCATCACCTGCAGCTCTTAATTTACCACCAAGGGCATCTATTTTTGTCCCTGCCGTTTGTAATTTACCTGTAAGGCCTGAGCGAGAGATTGTTTGTTTTAACTCATCACTTGTTCTCTTAGATTGAGACTCTAGATCAACCATTTTCACATTAGCTTTTTCTATCTCAGTTGCTAATCGCTCATATTGTGCTGTACCAGGCTTCGCAGCATCAAAATTTGTCTTCAATTTCTTCAAGACGTTTGACTGAGATTCCATTGCTTGTTTGAGAGACTTCTGTTTAGCACTTAGTGCATCAACACTTTTACCGCTCCCTTTCATTACCGTATCAAGCTTTCTTACCTCAGAATTGAAGTAATTAACTGCACGCTTTGAACTCGTTAAACCATCCCCAAATTTACTTGCATCTAAGCCCAACTGGACTTGCATTGCACCCAATACTTCTGGCATTTTCGCCTCCATTTATACTGTTTTTCTGTTTTAATTCAGTATAAAAGAAAAAAGCCTCATAAAAAGGACTTTTTGAAAAATATCTTAATGCATTGCTTTATTATATTCATCGATGACTTTTAGATAAAGAAAGCACCCTAAGGCAATCCAGACAATTGTAAAGATCCACATCTTCCATACCAAAGGAACCAAATAAAAAGTAAACATGAAACCTACAAACAGCTGCCAATGCAGAATCCATAAAATGAATGTCGCAATAAAGAAAAGAATCAAAAGCACTCCATAGATGCACATTTTATAAAAAGCTTTCCTACCTTTATCCATTACTTTCACCTTCTTCGTAACTTTCTTTAAGTTTATGTAACCCTCTACTCACGACTTCTGCTTGGCTAATATCTTTTCTTTTAGCATAAAATTTAAGAAATTCTTCATCTTCTTTACTTATCCTAAAACTGAATGCTTTTTTGGGATGCGCCACTTTTGGTCTACCCATTTTACTGTTACTTTTCATACTTTAATTATACTAAATGTATTACGAAAAGTAAAATTAAATAAAATCAGAACTAATGCATAGCTCTGATAAAATCTTCTAAACTCTGAACTTTTTCTGATTCTTTTTCTTGCTCGATATCAGCTCCGAACACTTCCATCATATCTCGCCAATCTGTATCTAATACATCTTTGACTGTGAATCCATTTCCGCTAGTCACAAGACTTTTAATAGTTGATAGGAAATTCTTTCTGGCTTGACTTACACTGATTCGCTCTGCTTTGGGTCGTCATCACCGATTCCCATAATTTCATTAACAACATCTGTTAAAACTTTAGTCAATTCAACTGAAGTCAAACCATTATATAAATCTTCTGCAGTTATTCCCTCGAAGATGGAAGCCACAAATTTCGTACGTTTTTCTACAGCCTGGACAGTAGTAACCCTTTTCTGTTCAAGCTCCTCTTCCATTTTCAAATATTCAAGATACTTTCTAGCTGGAATAAAATCACAAGAATAATATTCAGTCTTTCCTTCTTTAGTTCTTAACTTCAATTCAATTACTGACATTTTTCATTCTCCATTCATTGTTTTTACTTAATTATAGAGAAAAAGTCCTTCGAAAAAAGGACTTTTATTTAAACTAATTTGAGCAACTCACTCTTCGTAGAACTTGCATTATATTCAATGCCTTTAGAGCTTAGATAAGCAGCAATGTCAGATTTTGATAACTTCCCCATACGATCATGCCAAGAGTCATTAATAATTTCTCCTGTAACCGTATCAAACGAAATTCCAGCACTAATACCGATATCATCGCCCGCTGAATTCTCAGCAACTAACTCATAACCCCAAATACCTGTGTCTGTTCCTTTAGTTACAGACGTGTCAGTATATGTTGTAGCATTTCCTAACGAAATCGTTTCATAGCCTGCTGGATCATCTGTTTGGTATTTCAACATTTTATAATTTGTTGCTCCAGTTACAGCTTCTCCAGTAACTTTAGGGTTATTGTTTGCATCCCATTCCCCCGCAATAGCGGGGTGACTAGGGTGTAGGTACTGCGATATTGAGTTCTGTTTTAAGTTTAGAAATTGCTGCTTGATCAGTTCCTATGTACTTACCAACATAACTTCCCTTTGTTTCTTCAGCATCAGAAGCAATTGCTGAAAATTTCAGTTTCTCAGCTGCCAGCTCTTCCGTTTTTTCACCAGTTGTTTTCAGCTCTGTATCTTCAGTTGAGAATGATCCTTTATAGAAGCCAAACAGCGCTTGTTCCCCACGTACTGTTTCACTTTCTAAAAGCATAGAGCAATACGGCGGCTCTGTATCTGCCCCAATACGTGTAATGCCATCTTCATCTGTATCGTGTCCAAGAATTGCTGCAAATACTTCTTCTGGAAGATCAACTCCTTCTAGTTCTGCTGATACATCTCCGACCCCTTTACGAGATACATGATAAGCTACGTTTGAACCATAAGTTTTAACTGTATCTGCAGACAAACCACTGATTTTAGCTGTCTGCATTGCACCTTTATCTTGTTTTCCTTCAACTACGAAGGTCTTTTTGTCTTTACCATCCAATACTTGAATAGTCATACGTTTAAATCCAACTAATGCTGGCATATAGCCACCTCATTTCTTTTAATATTCTTTGTCATACAAAGGACTGCCACCTCTGTAACGTCTTGCATCAACATATCGACCAGATTCTTTGAAATATTCGTCTAAGCCGCCATCAAGTTGATAAAAGTGTAAATCATTTAATACGTCACGAATGGCACTTGCGTACTCTTTCGTTTTGACATAATCTACCGTTTCAACATTGATTTGATAGGTATAAACCATATTCAAATGTGTATTGCTACCCATTGTTCCTGTCTTAGGTGGACCCATAGGATAAATAACAATACTGGGGTCATCATCATCAAGAGATTCTGGACGATCAAAGCTTTTAATCGTGACATTTGAAAGTAATGGTCTACTTTTCAAATGCTGCATGACTTCTTCCATCATATCTTTCATTTCAGATTTTCCTTTAACCCCTTTCTGATACGACTTGGATATTCTACTTTTTCAGAATCAATAACAGATTGTAACACCCCAAATCCTCGAGGACGAATAAATTGACCGTGACGGTTGTAACCAAACTCATTTAAATGCTCCAACCGCCAACGAGTACCTTGTCCCCAACCTATTTTAACAGTAGGTACTTCCATGATTTTTCTAGCATTTGTACGTGTAACTTGTGCGGTTGTTGCTCCAGTATCTCTAAAAGCAGAAACTGCTTGAGTAACTTTTTTCTGGGTATCATCTCCGGCACTGTTCAACGTTTTATTGACTGCTCGAGTTACCTTCGCAGCCCCAAACTTTTGTTCCAATTTTCGTAAGATGTCATCCATACCTTTAAGTTCTGCACCTGTCATGTGTGGTCCCCACTTACCAATATAATAATAAAGTCTCTATTGTAGAAATCGGGACGAATATCTTTGATATTCCAAGTAACATCCTTAAAGCGCTCATCATCAACTTTCAAAAAATGCTTATTATCAGGTTGATAACTTTCGAATGGGTCCCGTATGCGAATGGTTAGACCTTGTTTTATACCATGGCTCCGCATAATTTCAAGGTCTTTCATACTTGGATTGTACACCTCACCTAAACTGGAAAATAACAGTTTAGCCGGTTTTTCACGACCATGAAGAGAATCATCTACATCTGCTTTGTAGAATTTTACAGGAGTTCGTAGATTACCATTATGAACTTTATTATTTTGGCGCTGTTTCTGAGATGATATCATCCGATTCCTCCTCATCAATACGAGCTAATTTATAATAAGTGAAGTGGGTATAAATCTCTTCTTCATAGTTCGTCATGAACTCATCAAGTGCATCATTATAAATATAACGAGCACGTTCAAAGACCAGTTCTTCCACTTCTGGCTTATCATCAAAGTCACTTACTCCTATTAACCTTAGAATTACCGTAGCACTTGAAGTCAGCATTTTTTCCAAATTTTCATCTTCAGCGTTTCCGAAAATACGCATACGCTTCTTAAATGATTCCAGATTATTTTCAACCCAAGTTTTAATATCTTCTTGTGTCATAAGTTACTCCAGTAGAGCTAAAAGCTCAGCTTTCTTGGTAATACCTTTATGATCAATCCCAATAGAATCTAAATAAGCTTCAATAATTGGAATAGTATCAGCACTGGTTGGTTTCGTTAAACTCTGCTCTGCCTCTTCAAAACTCTTAGTAGTTCCGCTATCAAATCCAGAATCGTCATAAGTGATTTCTCCTGTTGCGCTATTGAACACCGCTGAATTACTAATTGCAATATTCGAACCGCTTGAATCCTTAGCAACCATCTCATAAGCCCAAATACCTGTGTCTGTACCATTTACAACCGTAGTATCTGTGTAACTTGTAACATCACCTAATTCAATGGTTTCGTAATTTGGTTGGCCTCCTACATCTTGCCATTTCAAGACGTTATAAGTGGTAGATCCCTCAACTGCTCCCCAAGAAAGCTCTGGGTTAGCATTAGTATCCCATTTCCCCGCTATTGCGGGGTGCTTAGGGTGTAGGAGTTCCTAACTTCACTACAGCAGCAACATTATTATCTTTGGCTTTACCATAATAATATGATTTAGCAGTGTAAAGCTGTAAATCCTCTAACGCAAATGTTTGATCAAATTCTTTGATAGAAGTTCCACCCCCAACATATGCATCATAACGATTTGCTACAAAGATAACTGCTGTGCCAGGTTTAACTGCTACTGATTGAGCAATTTTTATACCGAATGGAAGATTAAAAATATAAACACCATTTGCATTAAGTGTCGTAAAGCTTGCTTCCAGATCATAGTAATCTGATGGACTAATCAACATTGTAACTTGTCCAGCAATATTGAGTGGCTTATCAGGATCCGTTGCTTCTTTTTTCTCCTTAACAGAAAGAATTTTCATAACTGGAGCAAGAAGTTTTGGTGCAGTTTCTGGAGTTACATCAGTTAAATCTGCTGTCGGTGCTTTATCTGTTTCATAGACTGGCACCCCATTATCTACTGTACCCTTAGATAAATCTTTAATCAATCCAACTGGTTTATTTTTACCATTACCTGTAACAATCGCAAGTTCAAGAGCAACTGCAAATGATTCTTCAATTTGCATCATGATAAATTGTTTGAGCCATTTCGCTCCGAAATTTAATGCATCCTTAGGAATGACCACGAAAGCAGTCAATTTATTCTGCTTAAATGGCTCTTCTTTGAATGCCGCATCAAGTTGACCTTTGATTTCACCGTAGATTTCACCCCATACAGCAACACCTTCAGTTTCTGCAATCAAAGCTTTGACACGCAGCCCTGCATTTTTGAAATTAATGATTGATAATAGGGGATGTTCTGTTTTTAGATCTTCAAAAACTTGGTTATTTGTCTCTTCTGGTAAAAGAATTTCATCTTTTGTCCCTACGTCTTCCTTGATACTATTAAAGAACTTAGTTTCTGAGGCTGTCAACCCTGCATTTGCAGTACGTGCTTCGAACATTGCTTCAAGCTCTTCTTTATTTTGTTCAGAAATAGTTTCAGAAAGCTCATTCCCTAGAGTATCCATAGCATCAGCATACAACTGATTCTGCATTGCTTCGTCTGCACCATCATGCACAGCATCTGTAAATTTCTTCAACGCCTCTTGGTACTTAGGGAGCTTATTTGTAATTGATTTAAATTTAATACCCATGATTTTCTCCTAATGAATAAATTTTGATAATCCAGTAGCTTTTACTGGTTTTTGTTTTGATTTTTTTGTCTTTTCTGACAGTTTTTCATCAACAATTTTACTGACAAGTGTTGCAAGTGCTTCTGGGGAATCTATAGCTTCAGCTTTCTCTTCCGTTTCTAGTGGATTAACAGCCTTATCGGCAAGTAAAGCTTTAAATTCTGCTATTTTTGATTTATCAACCATTCCACCAGCTGAAGCAACCATTGACAATTCTTTCTTTTCAGCAAACAATACTTCATCAGCAAAGCCAATCTCCACCGCTTTTTCAGCAGTGTACCAGCTTTCTTCTGTCATAAGACTCATCATTTCATCTACAGTCTTCCCTGTTTTACTTGCATAAACAGTCGCAAGACTTTCTGATGTACCGAAAAGAATTTTTGAAGCTTTAGTCATATCTTCATGATCCCCATAATTCATCATTGCTGCATTATGAATCATGATTTGACCTAAAGGGCTAATTTTGATCGTATCTCCGGCCATTGCAATAACCGAAGCAATACTTGCTGCAATACCACTGACGATAACTTCAACATTTCCTGGATGGTTTTTGATTGCTGTATAGATATCACTCCCAGCAAATACTGAACCACCGTATGAATTTATAGTTAACGTTACATCTTGGCTACCAGCATCGTCTAAAAACTTTAAGACGCTACTAGGAGAAATACACGGCTCTCCAAACCAAGTGTAGAACCATGCGTCTGCATCATCAACTACTGGCCCATTCATTCTAAGTTCCAACATTTTCATCATTCCTTTCCGCACTTACAGTGTAGTTTTTAGTGATCAAGAATTCGTCACCCCCCGTAACAGGATCGTACTCAAATTCTACACGAACCTCATTTCGAGTAATCGCACCACTAGAGATAAGCTTGTCAATATTTGTTGCTAAAGCAAATATATCTCTATAACGTACACTTTTTGCGCTATATTTCATTCCCTTCACATATTCTTCGGGTGTAAGCGATTTATTTAATTCACTAACCACAATCTGTTGTAAAGTCTCAATGACTGTTTCAATAAAAAGATTATAATTTTTCTCATTATCCGCTTTATCTCCAAGAATTAACCCTCGAGGCACTCCAATCAAATCTGAAACATCATCAATATGCATATCCTTGACTTTTTTAATGTCATCCACATAGGAAGGTGTATTTTTAGATGCAGCTGTATTTGTTTCTTCATATTTGAACTTTTGCGACACTGGGATTAAGGCAACTACAGCCGTTCTGATTTTTTCTTCCAGAGCTTTCAAGAAAGTTTTTTTCTTCTCTTCTGCTTCATCATCGTCTACTGCAGTTTTTCCGGGCATTTCAAATGTTGCTCGGACTTGATTTGCTATTTTTTGATTAGCGACCAAACGACCTAAAATATTTCCATATTCTTTCCATAAATCATTAGAAAAATTTTCCAAACGCTGATTTTTATAAGAAAAATAAAGAACATCTTCTCGTTTCAAATCTTTAGAACTTTGCCACTGCCCTACCATAATGTTTTTGAATATATCTCCCGTGATATATTCTTCTCGATAAAAGCTATCTGCTAAAAAGAATTGATTATCTTTTTGAAAGACCAAAGCCTCACCTTCACGAAGCAGTGCCTCACCCACTTTTCTCAAAAAAGTTTGAGCAGATTGATTAACATTTGGAGAATTATTGAGAATATAAAGCCTGTCTTCAATGTTTTCACCTTTGAAATCAAACTTCGTCTTCGAAAACACATTAGAAACATAACTAATCACAATATCTAAAGCCATATTTTTTATAGATAGTTCTTCGATTTCTCCAGCAATATCTATAGCTTCTAAATTTTCATTAGCTTGTTTTCTGTTAAACCAGCCCATTCTTCTCTCCTTTCTCTCAGGATAATTTAAGTATAAGAAAAAAAGCTCTCAAAAAGAGGACTTTTTCAAAGTTTATAACCAATCCATGACATCATCTAAGAAATTATCATCCTCTGGCTGTTCTAAGTAATCAGATTGATATATAGCATATTCGAAAGCCTTGAATCCATCTGTTTTTCTACGAACTTCTTCTTTTTTCAAATATTCTATATTACCATCTTTTTTAAGTTTTCGAAGAACATTGTTTGTATACCAACGCATCATGTCATTGGCACCAAAAATAATATTACGTCTAGCAAAGTTAGTTTCAATTTTTGGCGCTGTAAGACTGTCTATCGCTTTCGCATTCCTTAGTATTTCCACACGATAACCTTCAGGGGCATCAAATTTACCGTTCATCTTCACTTCAAATCCTTCTGCTTCAAAAAGTGGCTTCAAGATAGGAATACGGAAATTATCCGCTACAATCGTTTTCAAATCATACCCTTCAATATCTCGCATTCGAACGAACCAATCTACAACTAGCTGTGGATTAATTGTGTCGTCATCCACAACTGTCAATAACCCTTGTTCTTCCCATTTACGAATAGGAGCAAACTGTCTCTTTCCATTTATTGAATCCTTAGGTTTACTATAGCCATAGAAGGCATCAACAAAAGCTTTTCTAACAAAACTATGTGATAACCATACATAATCGTCACCTACTTTGAATAGCAAGCCTACTGCAGCAAAATCTCGAATAGCTGCATAATCAAGACCCCCTACTGCTGGTAATCCTTCTATTTCTGGAAAGTCTCGCTTAGTTGCTTTCAGTTCTTCATGAGTTGCTACACTTCTCTCTGTATCTGTAACCGGGAAATTTTGACGTTTCGTCATAAACTCATCCCTACCACTTGGATTTAACTCTAAATCCTCATACTCCTCCATAACAGTTTCAAATAAGCCTTGAGCATATTCTGTCATTGGAAGCGAAAACATAGGATTCGATAATTCCCACTGTGTAGGATCATCGACTTGTTCTACCTTATCAAGCTTACAAATAAAGGGAAAGATAGCATTCCACTTGGCTTCGCCTTTAAGAACCTTAAGGGCCATTTCTTTCATCTGGTCAATAAAACCATCACGTACATAACCATCAGTTCCGATATAAAATTCTCGTGGATTCGGGCGTTTCCCAAGTCCTGAAATATGTACTTTTACATCCTTATTGCTTTCATACTGATGTATCTCATCAAAAATTACAGCACCATCTCGAAGCCCATCTTTAGTATTACCATTTGATGTTCTAAATTTGAAAAGAGATTTTGTTTGTATATTTTTTATTTCTGATTTTTTAGGTTTCCCAAATAGCTCTTCTAAGTCTTCATGACTTTCAATCGCATCATGCACTTCTTCAAAACTTGTTTTCGCTTGATCTTCACTATTGGCAACAATTGAAATATTGTATTTAGCTATCCCATGCATTGGTGTAGTGAGATAACTTCCAATAGCAGAAAGCAAGCCATTTTTACCATTCCCTCGGGCAATCATAATCAATATTTTGCGATAAACATTTCGGTGATTTTCTGTAAAATATAGAAAAACAAAACTGATTATGAATTTTTGAAAATCTTCCAGCTCAAAAAAATATTTTTCGGTATAACCTATACAGTTTTCGATTTGTTCAACGTCAAAAAATACCTCGCCAGATTCAAGGCGAGGCACTACCTCACGTTTAATATAATCGACAAGCAATTTACGTTCATAGTTAAACTTAACCATTCCCGCATAATAACCGTCAATGTATTTTTGAACGTAATCGATCACTTCGTAAATTTACTCCAATCTGTTCCGGTCGTATTTTTAGGCTTTATTGCCCGCTTTTCTTCGAAAAACTCATCTAATTTTATGAGTGCAGCATTTACTCTGACTTGTTCAGCAATAGCAGGATTTGTTTTTTTAATCATATAATCGCCTGATGGTACATAAATCACTGCCCCTTCCTCAATAATATCTTCTCCAAGTTTTTCGAATGTAGCCGCTAACCCACAATAACGTTGAACTTTTTCTAACTCAGATGCTTTGTCTTTGTCAATGAGTGAAATTAATTCTTGAAAAAGAGAATCATTAATTTTTTCGTTTTCAATTTTATTCTTTTTGGAGGCACCATTTTCAGAAAACTCTTTAATAATATACAAATATGCTTCAAGATCCGTCACAATATCTTGTAATTCTAAATTTAAAACATCAGAAATTTCTATCCATAATTTTTTATTTCTAGGGTTTCTTTTTCCATTCGCATATAATGAAAGTTGACTGTTATTTACTGTTATTTTTTTCTGGTCAAGCAAGAGCTTTCTAAGATCAGAAAAACTCATTTTTCGGCTATCAAGAACTTTTTTCAATCTATTCGCTACCATTTTCAGCTCCTTTCATAAAAATGTCCTTATTTTTGGTCAGAAGAGAAGCAATCGGTCTGGAAGATTTCAGATTTTTAGCGATTTTTTTTGACCGGGGGTCTACCATTCAAAAATTTCATCATCAAATTTTGAATTTTTCTTTTTTTGCCAACGATCATGCCGTTTATTATGGCATTTTTTGCATAATGTACGTAAGTTATCTAAATCTAATGCAAGTTCTGGATAGTATTCCAGCTCTTTGATATGGTCTACCTCTAGTGTTGCTGTGCTCTGAGTTGTAACTTTCCCTTCAGCTTTACACCACACACATTCTTTGTTATCACGTTTGATTGCTTGGAGTCGAACCTTATTCCAATCTCCCGAACAATAAAATGTATGTCGTGACTCTCTCGTACTGACATCAATATTCATATCCCTATCTTATATGTTTTCAATATCAAAAAGAGGACAACTTGTAGCTTCATTCTTATGTTCTAAATAATATCCTGAGCAATATTCTTTAGCAAAGATATCATAGCCTTTATTGCGTATCTTCCTAATGTTACTTTCATCATAGTGATAATAATATCCAAGCTCCACATATCCAAAATGTAAACGTGATATGAATCGTTTATGAATTATCTCATAAGCTAACAAATTACTTTCTTTAACTTTCAGCAAAGCTCTATCAACTTCAAATTTCTCAAAGGATGTCAACGGCTGTCGCTTACTTCTCATGCTCGGATTGTATCGTTTCAACAGATTGGTTATGCTTTTATATACTTCCTTTTCCATTTTCTAACCCCTTTATTTTTGGTATAATAGAGTTAGATAAACTCATTTCAAAGCCCGTCCCAGCGGGTTTTTTATCTGCCTAAAAATCTGACCACTCTTCTTTTGATTGCTTTGATTTTTCTTTCCCGAAATTCTCACCTGTTTTTAAAGAAAGATAAACTACTACTAGTTCCGACACTACCAGTACCACAGTAGATATCCCTACAATGATATTACTCATTTGTCTACCTCGGATTCTTCGTACAGCTCCAATGCTTTAGCAAGAAGTTTTTTGGCTACCGAATCTGGAATATCATGTACTTCTAAACTTTCATTTCCAGTGTAATCATTGAAATCAAAAACTTCTTTTTGTTCTACTGATAAATCATTTGTATCAGTATCTAGCGTTATCTCTACTCTAATTTTCATTCCACTACCTCAACTCTCTTTCTTTCTATTTCATAAAAGACAATGAAGATATCTGGATTAGCTTTCAAATGTAAGTCATCATCATAAGCTTTTTCATAGTAATCATGTTTTGCTTGGAAATTCATAAAATTATTTGTAATCTTTTCTCTAGCTGACATACCTGGCATTTCAATGTAAACTTCTAACAACCCTCGATTTCGATTTGCAATTGCTTCTTTGATATCGTTTAAAAATTGTTCTTTTACTGTCATTTCTTTCTCCTTCAATCATGGTAAATATATAGTATAATCGGAAGTGGCTTTATAAGCTGTACTCCCTTGTGCTTACTGCTTTTATAAGAATTTTTCTATTTTGGTTAAAACGGATTATTTTTTAAATTTATTTTCTATATCTTTTTTTATAGATTCTCGAAGTGCCTTTTGTTCTTCAAGTTTATTGTAGCGTTCCTCTCTTATTGCGTAAGCACATTGTAGTTCACGTTGCAAATATTCAATTCGTTTATTACTACATCTAATTAAATGTTCTGTCCAAGACATACCATAAGCATCGCCGCTCATATCCATCTCCTCCTAACTCCAATCTAATCTACATAATAAGTTTCTATATTTGTAGTATGCTGCTCTTCATTCTTAATTTGATCAATTATTCGTTGAGCTTCCTTTTTGGGGTCGCTCCCATGATAATATTTATTTCTTGATCTTCTGCGTTGCCATTCACCATCTGTAAAAATTTCTTCTACCTCAATTAAATATTGAACGAAAATAGAATTTTTGCTTTCAATCGTCTTGATTGTTACCTTAAAACGGCCGGACTGCTTTTTCTCTCGCTTCTTTTTGGAAAAGTCAATAACATCCATATTCTGCCTCGCATATATCACAGACTTGTTTATCTTGTCCTGGTATTACTTCAGCTTCTTTTATTTTTCTACCGCATAAGTAACACCTAATCATCGGTTCGTTGGCCATTATCCCCCCACAATTTATCTTGCTCAGCGATCAATTTTTCTCGATAGTTAAAGACTACGTTCAATATCTCGTTATTCAAATCCCTTGGTAATTCATATTCTGTTCGGGATAGCGTTCCGTATCCACCAAGCTTCAAAGAAAATACAAAATTTTGTTTAAAAGCTGCTAGTTTAAAATATCTAGGTGCTTTATAATAATTAGAAAGAAAGCTATCAATTTCCTTTATTTCTTGTTCAATCCTATTTATTTGTTCTAGTTTATCTTTTTTATCTTTGTTCACTCCTTAACCTCCTAATTGAGAAAACGGAACTTCCCAGAAATAATCATCATACTTTTTAGCCTCATCTTTCGTAAGCACTCCATCAATAATTTCAATTTCTTGAGTGAATTCCATGCCCATTTCATAAGCGAATATTTTAATATCAATTTTATATTTCTGAGAAATAGCAATAAAGTTTTCAGGAATAACACTCCATGCTTGCTTGAAGTCTGTAATTTCTAAATTAAAGACCTCTGCATCATCTTCGTGGTAAAAATTAATATTATTTGTTTCTACAAATGCCCTACGAGTATCATTAATATAAAAACCACCTTCACAAAATAAATTTGTTTCCCAATCATCTTGCTTTATTTGCGGTTCATTTGTTTGATGGATAATTTCTCCACCACTACGTACTGCTTTTGGTATTCCTGTAATTCCATTTTTCAAGAAATTCGAAATATTTTCTTTCGTTCCTCGAACTTTCAAAGTTCCTTCAGCCCAATTTGGCATATTTAATTCTCCTCAATACTCACAAGCTCAACACCGAGCGCCTTGCCTGCGAGGTAAGCACAGATTATGGCATAATTTTTGTGCAAAAGCAGTTTGTCTGGAAGCATCATATCTTCATAGCATTTATTGAACGTATATAACTTATCTTCTGAATTTTTTAGCTCTTCTTCCAACTCCTCTGCAATCTTCTTCGGTATGCTGAGTTTGGGTTGTTCCTTTAATTCATCATCAAGCACAGCAAATAGATGATGCTTAAAAGTAAATGAGTTATTCCCTTGACTCCCGTATTCTTTGTCTGCTTTATCCCATAAATCGTCAAATGTTTCTCTTTTCATCTTCCCCTCCGATTTCTGCGAGTGCTTTAACTGCATCATTCCGAACATCATGATTTCTTTCTCGATAATATTCATCTAATTCATCACGTTCTGTACGCTCTTTAATACTCTCCAAAGCTTTTACAGCCGTGGCAAACTTCTTTTCAAGCTTGATATACTCCAACTGTTGCTGTAATGCTTCAGCGGAAGCTTCACACCAACGATTTCTCCAAAAATCAACGTCTAAATCGTATTTTGGAAACTTGTGTTCTTTTTCTGCTTTTGTCATTTACTATCCTCAACCTCTTTTATTTTTTTAATTTGCCTTTTCATATAGAGCTGAAGTTCCCCAAGTGCGTTTTTCTGCTCCCAAAGACTATCGGCAATCATGATGTCTCTATAATATCGATCAATATTTTCGTGAACATCTTTTTTTATTTCTGATAGCACCCTTACAGAGTCCATAGCAAACTCGCTCATACTTCCTCCACCAATTCATCTACCGAACAGCCGAGGACTTCTGCAACGAATCCTAATTGCCCAAGAGATAACTTCTCGCTATCGTCCTCATGTTTTTCAATGTCCTCTGCAATATCTCCTTCAAGATTTTCGAAGTCATTTAAAGAGCATATCTTGCTAGCTAAGTCTATTCTAGTCAGCTCCTTCTTCTCACGCATGATTTGCAGTTTTGTTTTTGTCATTTCGCCTCCTTGAATAAATTGCTGTGTCAGTTTAAAATTCATCCAATCCTTTCGTTATGCTGTTTTTGAAATTTTGTTATTACAAAGCTCAGGTAAATTTGCTCGAACAAGGGCTTCTGCACATTGAGGAACAACCATGTTGCCAATTCTCGCCGTTTGAACTGCTTTGCTTACTTTCTTACCTTCTGGGTCTTTATCAATAATATAGTCCTCTGGTAAGCCTTGTGCTTTCGATAATTCGTGAGGTTGCAACATCCTCATAGTTATATCAACTATGCGATAATTCTCATTTTTTATTTGAACAAGTCCAAACCTGTCCTTTGTTGGAATGGTATGTAATGGGTCATTTAATCTTTGGCCTGTATCTGAGCCATAATACTTAATTAAGAAGGCTTGAACTAAAGCATGATGGTCCACTTGTGTGATCGTATCCGTCGGGTTTCGTAAATCAATGCCTGCACCTGAATAATTGCCTCCGTAATGCTTAACCAGGTAGGATGCGGCAAGAGTGCCTTCTTCCTTTTGAAGAACCGTCTCAACTAAAGCATGATGACTTCCTGTCGTGATTGTAGGCAGAGGATTTTTCACATTACTTCCGGGATGTCCAATGTTGTTCACCGTGATTGTTGGGGTAACCAACAAATGTTCTGCCTTAGTTGTTATTGTTGTCAAAGGTTGATTGAGAGAATAAGATAGCTTATCACCCCCGAACCCTGTTTGACCTATTCTGACAATAAAGGGATGAGCTTCATCTTGCACAAATTTTTTGAAACCTCTTGCAATCCGTTTCATTGTATTTTCTGCAAGTGGCCTTTTTCTTTCAAAGATGGATTGCCCCGGTAATGACCAGTCAATACAGTCAGCCGCAGAGGCATAAGCAGGTTTCACTTTGGCCAAAACTTCTAAGCTGTCTTTTGGAGCATGGGTAGGCTCTGGCCATACAATGGGCTTTTGATCACATCTTGCGATAAGAAATAGCCTTTTTCTGGTCGTGGGTGCTCCGAAATCACAAGCACGTAGTTCTCTATGCTCCACTTTATAGCCACACTGCTCTAATTCCTGCTTAAATTGTTCAAATGTTTCTCCTTTATGTTCAGGGTCAGGATAAGTGCCTTTTTCTGTCTCTAACAATGGCCCCCATGTTTTAAATTCTTCAACGTTTTCTAGAATAATCACACGTGGCTTTACTGCTTTAGCCCAGCGAACAGCCACCCAAGCAAGGCCCCTTATCTTCTTAGACACAGGTGTAGCCCCTTTAGCCTTTGAAAAATGTTTGCAGTCGGGAGAGAACCAACATAAGGCCACTGACTGTCCTTGTGTGGCTTCAATTGGATCAACATCGAAAACATCCTCGCAATAATGCTTAGTTTCTGGATGATTAACTTTGTGCATGGCAATGGCATTGGGATCGTGGTTGATTGCGACATCAACGGAACGCCCGATTGCCATTTCAATTCCTGTCGAAGCACCGCCTCCACCTGCAAAGTTATCAATAATTAATTCTCTCGAATTCAAATTTTGCCTCCTAAAATTTCATCACCACTCATTCAATCACCTCAATCCCAAGAACAACAAAATCAAGGGGTAAATGGTTTGTTCTGAAATATTCAAGTAATACTGCCTTTACATTACGAGTGAATACATTTTTTCCAGTAATGGACCATAAAACACCGCTTTCGAATGGTTTCATTGCTCGATTAACACAAGCTGCATCCCAAATATCTGTCACTTTTACCTTAATTGTGTCTGCTTGGTGACTCTCATAAAAACAACAATCACTTCCCATAATGTGATATCCGTCCCCAGAGCTATCTTTTTTAGCATAGCCTTCTAAATCCCCTTGTCTCTTGAATGCTTTTAGCTCTAGCACATCGTCCATTTTAAAATCACGATCATTATTGCGAATTTCAAAGTTCTTAGTGCCATTTTTTACCTCTTCGAAATATTTTGTGTCTAACTTTAATTCATGTACTCTCATTAATTCCTCCTTAGCAATTCCAAGTCTCTTTTGAGTTTATCCTGACATTCCTGTTCAGTCTTGACTATCTTGTAGATATTCTTACTGTCACGCTTTTGGAAGTCATTTCTCAATTGCTCTGCACGTTCTGGTGTTAAATCCCATGCATGTTCATGAAATCTGCGCCAGTGATTATTATGTTGATCTGGTTCTTCGCAATAGTAGAAATTACCTGTAAGAAAAGCCGGTCTATTATGCGTATCTCTTCGATATCTAATTAGATGCATCTTTAGCCTCTTTTCGTTTAGCTTTATAAGCTTCGAATTCTGCTTTCTGCTCAGCACTAGTATTATCTACATATTTTTTTTGTGACCATTCTGGAGCCGGTTTAAAAGTTTTACTTTTATTAGTTTTTGGCTGTGGAACTTTTTTACTTTGAAATTCTGTAAACATCATATTATCCAAGAAATTCGCAGCATTTACACTATATTGTCCTGTTGTATCTTCAGGCTTATCTAATCGATAAAATTCTATGTAATTACGGGCCCCAATAACTGCTTCTTCCTGTTGAAATGGTGGAAGTCTGACAAATAGCATTTGTGTGGCTGCTTTTTTTTGAATATTTTTATTTGCAAAATTTATAAAGAGATTCAAATATTCAGTGAGTAAATCATTGGGTTCTAATTTCTTATTCTCCTTCTTACTCTTTTCTTTTTCTATCTCTTCTTCTGTTGCGTGACCTGCCGTGACATCATCGTGACTGTCACGTGACATAGTATCATGGCCTAGCATCATTTTTTCTCGTTCACGTTGTCTTTGTTTTCTTAACCTATTTTGCTCTCTTATTTTCTCCATACCCTCAATAGCTTGGTATTCTTCCCAGTTTTTAATAAATAAAACTTCGTCATACCGTATAATCATGGAATATTTTTCAAGAGTAATTAAAGCAAACTGCACAAATTCAACTGTGAAATCAAAGTCTGCAGCTAAATCTTCTTCTTGATATGGCATAGTATCTGTCAAGAAGAGACCGCCGCTTTTATTACTTTCTCCTGCTCTTGAAAGTAAGAACACCCAAAACAATATGACTTTGTCTCCATCAGGAAGCTTCCTGATACGTTTTATTTTTTTATTGTCAGGTAATCCTGTACTTAATTTTATCCAGCTAATATCTGCCATTTAAAATTACCTCTTTGTATTATTATTTTTAAGTTTTTGATTTCTATAAAATCCAGTAAGCAAAGACTCCAATCCTTGCTACTGGGATGCAGTCCATTTGGTGAACACTATAGCTTTTACGTGGTTTCAATGACAAAATACGATTTTAGTTATTATTCGTGTTCTGGACAAACTTTTCTGTTCGCTTTTAGTGTGAATCCCGGCACATAGTTTAAATATTTTTTATGTTGCTAAATTGCTCACTCAACTCATTAGAATTGAGTTTGGTATAAATAGTTGTTGTTGCTATCTGTTTATGGCCCAGCAACTGCTGCAAAACTGTAGAATCTCCACCGTTCTCCAAGAATGCTTTAGCAAAGTAATGTCTAATTGAGTGAGGATAAACCTTGTCTTTATTCACTTTTGCTTTCCCTGCAAGGTTCTTCAAGTCCGCACGATACGTTCTTTGGTCTTTTGCAAAGATAATATCTGTAATCCCGTTGGTCCTCACAAATTTTTTCAATCTCTTCTTCAGAAATTGTGGCATTGCAATTGCCCGCTCTTTCCCTTTGTTCTCGACTAAAATAGTTTTTTGGTTGAGATCAGATACTTTAAGAGAACACACTTCAGTTATTCGCACACCAGTATTTCCAATGGTCAGAATGAAAAGCTCTAGTTCTTCATCATCACAATTTTTTAATAACTTTTTATAGTCGCTCTTTGTGATAGATTCCCGGTGTTCCATTGTTTGAGCTTTCAAAAGTTTGATAGAAAGTTTATCAGTTATGAATTCTTCTCGCTCTAACCAGTTGAGATATACATTAATACTCGTGATTTTCTGGTTAATGGTTTTCATGGTGTAGTGCTTTTTAGGTTTGTATTCATGTTCTCGTAAATATTGCTTAAACTTAATCAATGCTGCTTTACTTAAGGCACAATCATTAATTTCCAAAAATGCATCCAATTGCCGTAAAGTATTCAAATAGTTTTTTCTTGTGTTTGCAGCGATCTCATTATCGATCAAATGCATTTCATATTCTTTAATTTCTATCAATCTATCACCTCCAAATAATGGTAAATATATAACATAATCGGAAAAGACAATATAGTGCCTAGACTATTGATATATAAGGAGTTACACACTCTTTATTTAAATCATTAAAACAGGTCTATTTTTCGCTTTTTTTATGCTATAATTAGAGTAGAAATTGAGAATTACACACACTTATTTCATGAAGTTTCCAGTTGCAACCTGGGAACTTTTTTTATTTTTCTCTGAACTCATTAATATCAACGTCTAGAGCATCTGCTATTTTGCATATTGTTTCAAACAAAGGCTTTTTTACCTTCCCGCTCTTAATATGAGCTAAAGTAGCCTTATTTATTCCCGATAATTGTGCAAGACGATAAGTCGTCATATTTTTCTCTTTTAGTAATTTTTCAATTTTATGCCACATACTATATGTTGTGTCCTTTCTTATATTTTCATTCAAACAAGCACTACATCTAGTTGATTAGACTAACCTAAAATGTTATAATATTAATGAATAATGTACATACCAACTGAGCTTTATTCAAAATACTCATGAAAGGAGATGACTCATGAAACTCTATGTATATTTAAAATCTGGTAACGTAAGCAAAGTTCTTAATTTTAAAAAAGCAACAACAGTAAGAGGCGAATATGAAGGTGATATTAGTAATCTTACTATCGAAAACTTTACTTATCGTTTCATTGGTGATAATCAACTAGTAGTTAATGGCTCTGAAATTTCTTATATTGAGCTTATTACACAGTAGAATTATCGTGTCCTATCTTTAACAGTTCAGTTATGGCTACAACCATTTCTGGACTGTTTTTTGTTTCGTTCATTTGTAGTACTTCGATTGAAAATTTTGTAATTGCTTCTGCTATGTTCATTTTGCTTCCTCCATATTTGTATAACCCACTTCTTCACACCATTTAAGAAACTTTTCAACGTGTTCTTTTGGTATATAAGCCAGCGTATCAACACCTTTGGTAGTATCCCATTGATAGATCGCACGGCCCTTTTCTTCCGCAACCTTTTTCATTTGTTACCTAGCCGCTGACAAAGTTTCTTCGGTAAAATCCCGACGCTTCATACTCATTAATCCATCTTTGGTTGCTGTGGTTAGATAAATGGTATTTGTGATCGTAGCATTTGCTAAAATCATATTTTTATAGTGTTCCATTGTTTTACTCATTTTGTTTTCTCCAATCCATAAGTTCGATTCCACCAAATGTCGAAAGTTTCTTCTGTCACACCCTCGTCATCATAGGCTTCTACTCGATCATCACCAAGTTCAAACCACCAGCCATCACGCCACAAAATACGATAAAGTTCTTGGGTAGATAAATTTTCCATGCCATCATAATTCTTAGCTCGGGTAGCTCTTAAATCAATCCAATCACAATCTATGTTGTAACAATCTGCTTGCAGCTTTGCTTCATTACGTGTATCCGCAAATACTATCGCTTGCCTACCTTCATCATCGTAAGGATTTTCTAATAACCATGCTTTCATTTCTTCACCTCTATTAATTTATTCTAATTGGTGTAGCTAAGTTCAATGTGGTGCTAGAAAGTTCACTTTCTACAATGATTGGTTTATACTTATCCTGAACAAGAATTCTTACTCTCTTGCTTCCTTTGGGTAGGTGTTTTATTGTATTGAGAATATAATTTGGATTTAATCCAAGTGTTAATTCAGAACACTCACTAAACAACGGTAACTCTTGACGATAATTAAAAAGTGAAAATCCATTCTTTGCGGTTAATTGAACTGTACTTTCATTAAATTCAAGTCTAATAGCTGCATGATATGAAGCGCCATCACTAAGTTTTATCATTCTATTTAGAGCTGCCTTAAATAGTTTTGCATCTATTTCATAGGCAGACATTTCTTGCTTGTCAGGGATCAAACGCTGAGTGTCAGGATACTTATTTTCAGATGACTCCCATTCAATAGCTAATCCTTTACCCTTAAAACAGATATTTTTCTCATGAATTTCAATTGATATATTGCCTTCTTTACCAAAGAATTTATTGATATTTTTAGAAATAATCTCTGGAATCAATAAATTAAACTCATTCTTTAAACTCGTTTCAGCAGTATGACGAGCCATACAATAACTGTCTGTCGCTTCAATAAGTAATTTACTATCACTGCATTCAAAATGTACATTGGTGAAAAGAGGGCGACTCTTTGACTTGCTGATAGCATAACTCACTTCTTTAAAAATATTTCCTAAATATTCTGCTTTAAATTTTCCAACATTGGTCCCTTTGGCAAAACCTGGTTTATATGCAGTTTCCTTAGCTAATAAATCTATTTCAAATTCAGAGGAAATAATTACCATTCCTAAGTCTTCTAAATTAGAAGTTTTTATTTCTAGCAGTTCAGGGTTGAACTGTCTAATAGCTTTGAGAAGTGCACCAAAATTTACTTGTATTGTTGATTTTGATTGAATTTCTAAACCGGACTCTTCTGTTTTAGTGGTAAGTTTTATTTCAGAAGAAATATTCGTATAGATCGAATTTCCATATAAATATAAGCTTGCACCTTGAGCAGATAGTGTAATCGGCTCGCTACTTCTTAGAAAAGCTGCCATTTTGTTTAATGCTGCAAGTAACGATTTTTGATTAATTTTTATTTTCATCTTGTTTCCTAAACTTTCTCGTACTTCACTGGATTTGGTGCACTCACAGGCTCAGAAGTGTAAATAGTCGTTGTTTCTGAATAATACGAGAATGTACCTCCACACTCCTCACAGACTTCCTTATCTTTGTCTTGCTCACACTCCCAAGAATCACACTGTGCATAGCCACAATATGGACAAGTTATTTCATCTTCGGCAACATCTTCTATATTATTTTCTTCTGACTTGATGATAATTTCAGTGATATCCGCTTCTTTCGTTTTAAGGTCGAAACATTGTGCTGTGTATATTTTTCCATTGACTTCAAATGAGCCTGTAATGCTGAAATCTTCTGCAGCTATCTCAAAAAGGAAAGGCCCTTTCTCATTCCAACTCACATACTCGAAACATTTAATTTTTTCCATTTCATTTACTCCGTTCACTGAATTTTGTTTCAAACCATCTTTCAAAACACGGCTTACACAAAAGCTTGTGTTCTATCGTTGTAAGAGCTACCTTTTCATGGCAACTCTCACAATAATGGACATCTTTTTTCTTCATATATTTCCCTCCCTTTCAAAATTTTCGCTAGCTCTTTTCCAAGCCAAGGATAAGGAACCAAAAGCAAGTTATTTTTATATGCATCGGACAATTTGAAGTACTTGTCTTCAAATTCTTTCAGCAAATCTTGCTTCATTCGCTTAGTTTCTGTGAAAATTGTAAAAGGTGCTGGACGATCTTTGAATTTAAAAATCATTTGTTTGTCCCCATAGAAAACGGTCCTGAATTAAACCAGTCTCCCAATGTTGGAGTGGCTGGTTCAACCATTGTCTTAATAGATTGACTTTCTTCACGAATAAGCCGCCCTTGTGGGTCAACATACTCCGTTACGCTCTCACGTCTATTAATTAGACGTTCTCGTGTCAGTGTATTTCTTTTGAGCATCTCAAGCTCAATACACTTTTCACGATAGTCATGAGAAAGTTGATCATAATCTCGTTCTTTTACTTCTAATTCATACATTCTAGTTTGTGATAAAAATGGCATCAGTGCCTCCTATATTTTGACTGCTTTTGCGTTTAATCTTTGCGCTATGATATTCATACACCATTCGTTTTTAGTGATGATATCTGCCAATATTTCACCGGTATCTTTCTCTACGATTAGGTACATGAACAATCCTTTCTGAATTTAAATCCTTTTAACTTTTCCTTGCCTGGTAGAAAGTTAATAACTAAATCGATGTAAATCTTCTAAAAGATAGAAGACCGAACCGCCCCTATAGATGGGAGTAAGTCCATTTTTTTGCCACTGCTTAAGAGTGGTGGCTGAAATTCCTAGCTCTTTAAGTAAGGTACTTTGTCTAATTTCTCCAGTTTTACTCTCACGCTTGAGCAACTGTTTTTGAAGTTCTAGACTTTCATTAAGTTTGGAACTTATTTCATCAACTAAACCACGAGCTACAAGAGTTGTTAGTGGATCATGTTGTTCGCTCATAGATTTCTCCTTCCTATACGTTATCTTGCTCAACTACTGGTAAATAACCTGCCTTTTTCAATTTTCTATACAAGAACTCACGTCCTTTTTGTGTCCAAGTCGTTGTCACATTTGTACGATTTCGACCGTTTTTATCTGTAAATGTATGAGTACGGCTTTTAATGTAACCTTTACCCATGTACTTACGATAGAGAACCCACTGTCCGTTTACTTTCCGCTGAATTCTCAAATCAGAAAGAATCTTGTTAAAAGTTGGCGCTCCCTTTGCGTAATCTTGAGCAATTTGAGTCGTCAGCAAGTCATCTGTACTTTCAAAAATTAAATCAAGATAGCGAGTTTTCTCAGTAGCTTCTGCAAGTTCAACTTGCATGACCGATTTTTCAGATTTCAAGGCTTCTTTTTCAGCCTCAAGCTGCTTGATTTGATTACCTGCTTGAAGCAGCAAATCTGCCAGACCATTTCCAGAAAGAACATCTTGTGCCTTTGCATCAGTCATGTATGCACCATGCTTGCGAATTGTAGGAAGGACTTCATGAGTTACCCAACGCTTGAATGGACGAGTTTCTTTTTTCTTACTACCGATAATTGATTCGTAAAGTCCGCTTTCATTGATGATTTTAACTTGACGACCCTGACCCGACGATTTGTCGGTATAGCTTTTTATATCTTCAGCATCAAGTCGACGTGTCATTGCTTGTGTATCTGAATATTCAAGAATATCAGCTACATCTTTAGCTACGAACCAAGGTTCATTTTCTATAAGTACTGTCCGTACTTGTAAATTATTGAAATTAAAATTTTGTAATTCGTTCATCTCACTCCTCCTCAGCTAGCCTTTTGTTGCAAAACATCAACTTCTTTTGCAAAAAAATATGAGATATCAAACAACTTTCGCTCATCTAGATCAGTAGCTGCAACAATCTTTGATATAAGCTCTCCATTGAGCTTTGACGGCCGTTGTCTCAAACGGTATAAAGTATAGTCTTCCATACCTGCTTTATGAGCTATCGCTTTATATGTCATCCCTGTTTCTTTAAGCAACTCATCAAAAGGTTTATATGTTTTTTGATTCACCTTTTATCTCCCTTCTGTTTTATTTGTTAATACAAATACTTGTCACGGGGTTTACGCAACGTACCCACACTTTGCAGAAGATTCACAACTGCTATGTTTGTTTTCTGTTTTAACTTTATGGATTAAGTATATAACAAAAGTTGCAAATTATCAACTAATAAAGTTGATAAAACACAACTTTTTTAATTTACTTTTGTTAACAATTATTATATACTTTAGATATGGAAAAGATAACATTTGCTGAACGACTAAAAGAAGCTCGAAAAAATGCAAAATTAACGCAACAACAGCTTGCAGATATAGTCGGACGCACAAAATCTGCTGTCTCTAGATGGGAAAGTGGTGAAAACACCCCTCAACTATTTGACTTAGTAAAAATTGAAAATGCTGTTGGAGTACCTGGTAAAGTTTTGATGTATGGTACAGATGAAATAAAACCAACAATCTTATCAGAAATAAATAACGTAAGTTCTCAACTAGAAGAACAGCGCCAAAAGATCGTACTCCAGACTGCTAATTCTCAGTTAACGGAACAAAAAGCCATAAAGCGAGAAAAACAAATACTACCATTTAAAAAAGCACAATTAGATAAAATTAATAATCTTGTACCATATGATTATGAAAAAGAAGGTTTGGCTCCAATTATTGGCGACATTGCTGCTGGAACCCCTATCTTCTCTGAAGAAAATTTTGAAGGAATGAGACCTGTTTACGGAAAATACGCCGGAAGAGATGATGTATTTTGGCTTCATGTAAAAGGAGATAGCATGGAACATGAAATTCATGATGGATCATTTGCTTTGATTTTGTTATCACCAGATATTGACGATGGAGCAATTGGCGCCGTCAGATTCACTGATGATAACTCAGCTACTCTAAAATGTGTCCACTATGAATATGATGAAGCTGGGTACGTTAAACGAATCCGACTTGAACCGCTTAACCCAAAATATCCTATTCAATATGCCGATGAAACAAATCCTGCAGAAATAGCCGGTAGATTAGTTAAAGTAGAACAAGATTATTAAATGAATAGACGTGCGCTAATCACGTTAAAAGAGTGAGGAGAAAATTTTATGAGAAAAATTTGTCTATTGGGAATTACTTTGATGTCTGCATTAATACTAAGTGCTTGTTCTGAATTAGGAGCAAAAAATAATTATTCTAGCCCTAATACTTCATCAGATGAATATTATAGTTCGGAACAAGTTACAGATAGTACCGAAAATATTGTAGATGATAGTTCTACATCTTCTGATTCTTCAGATGACAACTTATTAAATGAAGACACTGTAGCCTCAAGTACTGAGAAGACTCCTGCAGTCTCTAGAGAGTTCCAAGATGCTTTATCGACAGCAAATGACTATTTAGATTATTCTTCCTTTTCACAGGAAGGCTTAAAAGCACAACTAGTTTTTGATAAATATCCAGAAGATGCTGCTCAATATGCGATTGATAATATTAGTGTTGATTGGAATGAACAAGCACTTAAAACCGCTAAGGATTATCTTGATTATTCTTCTTTTTCAAACGAAGGTTTAAAAGAACAATTGATTTTTGACAAATTCACAGCAGAACAAGCCCAATACGCAATTGATAATTTACCGAAATAATACATTGCACTATCTTATGTTTATGTTTATGTTTAAATCCTTTTAACTTTTCCTTGCCTGGTAATAGAACAGGAGAAAACATGAATATAAAAGAAATCACAAAAAAAGACGGTACAAAAGTGTACCGTACTAGTGTATATTTGGGTGTTGATACCCTAACTGGTAAGCAAGTTCGCACAACTGCTACCGCTAAAACCCGTAAGGCTTGCGAAATAAAAGCCAATCAAGCTATAAATAAGTTTATCAAAAATGGCTCAACAGTTGCAAGAGAAAAAGTAACTTTTGATAATTTTGAAGCCCTAGCTCTCAATTGGTTTGATAGCTATAAGCTAACAGTTAAAGAAAATTCTATAAGTGTAGCTAATAACGCTCTTAAAGTTTACCTTTTACCCACTCTTGGTGACTACTCCATTGACAAGATAAATACCGTGTTGCTACAAAACATCGTAAATAAATGGGCAAAAAATGCTAATACCGCAACTATCAAAAATGGAAAACGTGAAAAAGGGAAGTGTAAAGACTTCAAAGCCCTTTTAAATTACATCAAACGTATTTTAGACTATGGAATGCAGTTAGGTGCAATTGATAACAATCCAGCTAAACAGGTTATCCCACCAAAACTAAAATCACGGGCCACTAAAAAAATAAAATATTTTGAAGACAATGAGCTTAAGAAGTTTTTAACCTATTTGGATAATCTAGAGCCAACTATAGAACATCAAAGGAATATCATACTATATAAGCTACTGTTGGCTACTGGATTGCGTATCGGAGAGGCTTTGGCTTTATCATGGTCTGACATTGATTTTAGAGAAAGTTCTCTCATTGTAGACAAAACCATCATACAGCATAAGAATCAAATACAAGATAGTGCAAAAACTGAAAGCAGCAATCGTACTGTATTTCTAGATAAAGTCACATTATCATTACTCAAAGAATGGCGAAACATCCAGAATAGTGGCACAATCTCTTTAAAAAATGCTCCCGTATTCTCTTATCAGCAAAAATCACAGCCATATAAAATTGAACGTGAAAAGCTAATTGAACACCTTAAAAATGCTGGTGTACCTAATATAGGATTTCATGGTTTTAGGCATACTCATGCCAGTTTATTAATGAATAATGATGTGAACCCTAAAGAGATACAACTTAGACTCGGACATTCTGATTATGGTCTCACTATGAACACGTACAGCCATCTTGCCAAACACAAAGAAAAAAGTACTGCAGAGAAGTTCGGAAATATCCTAAAAGCCCTCTAATTTTAACAAACGTAGTTAAAAGCGTAGTTAAACAAATAACTAAACCCAAAACCCCTTTTATAGCACGGGATTGATAGATATTTGTTTTACACTTTCGAAATAAA
>Ga0157358_1000081_pt1 | contig 36248 bp, 28 predicted proteins | sample AttcapACBM2_FD_111484 | JGI IMG/M metagenome (GOLD analysis project Ga0157358, IMG submission 111484) | Fungus gardens microbial communities from leaf cutter ant in Botucatu, State of São Paulo, Brazil - Atta capiguara ACBM2 | ecosystem: Host-associated > Fungi > Mycelium > Unclassified ... | reverse complement strand
AATCCAGGTTGCCTAAAGGAGCAATAGCTAAAGTTTGCATTTCTTTGGTCATTCAAACCCTCTCTGTATTAAGCAATATTGCCGCACTTTCCCTGAGCGGTTCACAAGACTACGTGAACGATAGCGAGAAAGGAGAGCAATCTGTGCTACTTCGACTACAAAGTTATCCACAAGTTCACTGTCAGCTGTGCGTAATATACACACATTTCTCGGGAAGGGGAGCAGGCCGGAAAAAATTTTACGAGGAGGACTTCCTCTGCGGCACGATGCTCATGCAACAGAGGAATAGTATATCAAAAAAAATGAGAAGAGGTTACTGCGGCGTAAATCGACGTAAATGTTGTACTGTCGCCAGCCAGGCGGCAACCCAACCGATCATGGCCGAAATCAGCAGCAGCAGCAGGCTTTCATCCCAGGCCAACCCGTGCAGGCTGAAGGTGGTCCCAAACACGGCGGCAACCTGGGTAACGACCGACTCCAGGCGGAAGACCAGCACTTCGGAGAGGGCTAACGACAACAGCGCGCCAAAAAAGCCCAACAGCGCGCCCCCGTACAAAAACGGTCGCAGGATAAAGCCGTCGGTCGCGCCAATAAGCTTTTGCACGTTAATTGTATCGCGACGGGCAAAAATGCTGAGCCGTACGCTGTTGCCTATGACAAGGAAAACCGCGACGATCATCAGGATGCCGATCATAGTTGCCACCTGACCCACCAGCCCAGCCAGTGCCGCCAGCCGGGCAAACCAGCTGTCATCCATTTTGACCTCATCCACGCCCTGCACTTTCGCTACTCGATCGCGCAGGTTGTTCATGGTGTCCGAGTTTTGAAAATTAATTTGCGGCGTAATGATAACCACGGCCGGTAGCGGATTCTGTTCCAGCATATCCATCGCGCCGCCAAAGCCCGACCAGTTGCGGAATTCGCCCATCGCTTCTTCACGCGACAGGTAGTTAACCTTCTCTACGCCGTCTTCTTTTTTCAGCTGTGCCACCACGTTTTCCGCCGCGTCGTCGTCCAGCGTCTTGCTCAGGTAAACCGTCAGCTGCGGGGCCGGATACCATTGTTGCGCCGCGCTGCTAACGTTTTTCCAGACCATAAAGCACACGCTTGGCAGCGTCAGAGAGATGGCAATCACCATCACCGTCAGCAGCGTTGCCAGCGGCTGACGCCACATGTCGGACAGCGTGCCGCGCAGCGCATAACGCCACTGTTCCTGCCAGCCGCCCTTCAGCGCTTTGCTTTTGGAGGGCTGCTTTGCGGCTTTTGGCGCGGCCGGGCGCGGGTTACGCTTATTCGCCATAGTTGCCTCCGTGCAAACGACCCTGATCCAGCGTCATCAGACGATAGTTGCGGCGGGCGATCAGCGCCCGGTCGTGAGTAGCCATCAGCACGGTGACACCCACGCGGTTAAATTCTTCAAACAAACGCAGAATATCCTCGGACAGCGCGTCATCCAGGTTACCGGTAGGCTCATCTGCCAGCAGCACGGCGGGCTTGTTAACCACGGCGCGGGCAATACCGACACGCTGCTGCTCACCGCCGGACAGCTGAATAGGATAACTTTTCGCTTTGTCCAACAGGCCCACTTTATCCAGCGCGGCGGAAACGCGGCGACGAATATCTTCCCCGCTTGCGCCCGCGATAATCAGCGGAATCGCCACATTTTCATAGACGGACCGGTCCATCAGCAGATGGTGATCCTGAAAAATCATGCCGATTTGGCGGCGTAAAAAAGGCACTTCCCGGCTCTTCAGGCGGCTAATGTCATGCCCGCTGAACCAGATATGGCCGGCGCTGGGGCGCTCGATACCGCAGATCAGTTTCAGCAGGGTACTTTTCCCCGCCCCGGAGTGCCCGGTCAGAAACGCCATTTCTCCCGGTTGCAGATGAAAATCTACTCCCTGCAGCGCTTGCCGACCGCCGAGATAAGCCTTACTGACTTCTTCAAAGCGAATCATCCTAACTAGTCCTCTCGGGCAAATAGTGCCTCTATAAAATCGTTCGCCTTGAACGATCGTAAATCTTCGATGCCTTCGCCAACGCCGATATAGCGAATAGGAATACCGAACTGATCGGCTACAGAGAAAATCACGCCGCCTTTAGCGGTACCGTCCAGCTTGGTCAATGTGATGCCCGTCAGGCCCACCGCCTCATGGAACAGCTTAGTCTGGCTTATGGCGTTCTGACCGGTGCTGGCGTCGATGGTCAACATAACCTCATGCGGCGCCTGTTCATCCAGTTTCTTCATGACGCGGGTGATTTTCTTCAGTTCTTCCATCAAATGCGATTTATTCTGCAAGCGTCCGGCCGTATCGGCGATCAGCACATCCACGTTGCGGGCTTTCGCCGCCTGGATGGCATCGAAAATCACCGAAGCGGAATCCGCACCGGTATGCTGAGCCACCACCGGGATATTATTACGCTGGCCCCAAACCTGCAGCTGCTCGACTGCAGCTGCACGGAAGGTATCGCCCGCCGCCAGCATCACCGATTTGCCTTCTGCCTGGTACTGCCGCGCCAGCTTGCCGATGGTAGTGGTTTTGCCCACGCCATTGACGCCGACCATCAGAATAACGAACGGCGTTTTGCCGGTCACGTCCAGCGGCGCTTCAACTTTCGCCAGAATGTCGGCCATTTCCTGCTTCAACAAGCCATACAGCGCTTCAGCATCGCGTAGCTGTTTGCGACTTGCCTGAGCAGTCAGATTACTGATAATCCGGCGCGTAGTGTCAACGCCCACGTCGGCAATTAACAGCTGCTCTTCCAGCTCTTCAAACAGCTCATCATCAATTTTTTTACCACGGAACAGGCTGACAAAGCCGGAACCTAAATTCTGTCGGGTTTTGACCAGACTGCGCTTCAGGCGAGCAAAAAAGCCCTCTTTGGTCGGACGCGTCTGCTCTTCGCTGACCTGCTCCTGCTCTTCCGCAGCGTTAGCCTGCTCGACTTTAACCAGCGCGGCAGCGACGGATTCTTCTTCCTCAATGACCTTCATTTCCGCCGCTGAGGCGCCTGCAGACAGCGCGACAGCTTCCAGCTCTTCCGGCGTGATTTCGTCGGCCTGTTCTGCCGCGATCGTCACTTCTTCCGGCTCGGGGTCGGGGGCGACAATTTCTTCAGGCAAAAGCTCTGGCTCTTGCTGCACGGCCGCCGTCTCTTCCGGTAGCCACTCTTCTTCTGGCTCCAGGCCGGCCGTTTCTTCCGGCAGCCATTCCTCTTCCGGCTCTGGCTTCGCGACGGCAATCTCTTCCGGCTGTGTTTCCGGTTTTACAGCAGCGCTCTCTTCCGGCGCGGGACTAACCTGTTCTTGCAGATCCTGCTCAGCCTGCTGGCGAGCAACGGTTTCCGTCACTTCTACAACGGCTTCGGCACGCTGCTCCACCTCAGGTGGCGTGTCGACATGCGCTGTTTCGCTCTGCGGCTGTTCTGGCGTTTGGACTTCTTCCTCAGGCGCTTTTTCTTCGCGTCCTAATCCCAGCCAGGAAAAAAAGCCACGTTTTTTATTTTTTGCCATGGTGTAAACACGCTCCTCGCGGGGAAAAAACCGTCAGGTCTCTGAAAATAATCTTAATCCCCTAGTCTAACACTTTCCTGCTGACGCAACACAGCACCCTTTTTACGTTTCCTCTGTCCGGTAAGCCCGTTAAACTGTGCAACAAATTATGAAGAGTTAAGTCAGATGAATAAAAAACCTCGCGGCGGCAGCGCCGGACAGATCCGCATTATTGGCGGCCAATGGCGCGGCAGAAAGCTGCCTGTACCCGACAGCGCCGGACTGCGCCCGACTACCGACCGCGTGCGTGAGACGCTGTTTAACTGGCTCGCACCCGATATTCAGGGTGCACGCTGCCTGGACTGCTTTGCCGGCAGCGGCGCGCTGGGACTGGAGGCTTTGTCTCGCCATGCGGCATCGGCCACGTTGCTGGAGCTGGAGCGTCCCGTCGCACAGCAGCTGGGGAAAAATCTGGCTACGCTCGGCGCGGCGAACGGCCGGGTAATCAATACCAACACGCTACAGTTTTTGGCTCAGGCCGGCGAACCTCACCAGCTGGTTTTCATCGATCCCCCTTTTCGTAAGGGATTACTGGAAGAAACGCTGACGTTGCTGGAAAGCCAGGGCTGGCTGGCAGAAGAAGCATTAATCTACGTGGAAAGCGAAGTGGAAAACGGGGTACCGCCCGTGCCGGTAAACTGGCATCTGCACCGGGAAAAAATCGCCGGTCAGGTCGCCAGCCGTCTTTATGTTCGTCGTTCCCCCGAAAAGAGAGAAACGCATGCTGACTAATCTGGGCAGAGCACTGATGCTGTGCGTATGGGCCTTTTTATTGCTGAACCTGGTTCATCCTTACCCCGCACCGCTAAAATATTTTATCAACGTCGCGCTGTTTTTTATGGTGATTATGCACGGTTTGCAGCTGGTTCTGTTGCGCGCCACGCAGCCTAAAGATGCCCCTAAACTGAGCGGCATCCTTCAGGCCAGAATCTTCTTTTTTGGCGTGTTTGAGCTGCTGGCCTGGCAAAAAAAGCAATTTCCGAAACAGTAACGCAGGCCATACACGTTAAGGCCTTTCCCGGCCAGGCTGTCAGCGTGGCCGGAAAGCGATAAACCTGGTGCCCTGCACCTGCAGTTCGCCCTTCTCACCTCGTTCCAGCTGGCGGTAGTCGTTGGCTTTCAGCACCAGCTTAAAATCCCCTGCACCGTTCAGGGGATGAAACCACGCTTCGTATCGCATCGCTTCAACCGGTACATTTTCACGCTGACGCGAGCGTAGCGCAGAGGTAGAAACTTCGCGTTTATCTTTGATTTCCACAGGCAGGCTGCGTACAGGTGAAGCATCGTTCACTGCCACTTCCTGCCGCTGCTTGATAAATTGCCGGGTCGCCAGCACGGCGATGATGGCCAGCGTAATAAAAAAGATCAGGGGTGGCTTCACGACTTTTCCTCATTTTTTCAACATGGGCACAAAGAATACAACCAGAGACCTCTCATTGTCACATCGTCAGCCCCTGTCCTAAACTAAAATCAGAACTGTGGAATTTAGCCTCTAAAAACAAAGGGACACATTATGATTTGGTCGTTTCTGGCAGTGCTTTTTTCCGGCTGGCTGTACGTTGACGCTACTTACCGTGGCCCACAATGGCAGCGCTGGGTCTTTAAACCGGTCACGCTTTTACTGCTGCTCGCCTGGGCCTGGCAAGCGCCAGTGTTGAGCGCTACGGATTACCTTATCCTGTTTGGTTTACTGGCGACGCTGGTCGGTGATGCCTTAATGCTGCTGCCCGAGCGGCGCATGCTTTATGCTATCGGCGCATTCTTCCTGTCGCATCTGCTTTACACCATCTGCTTCGCCAGCCATATGACGCTGACATTCTTCTGGCCGATCCCTCTTACTGTGTTAGTTATCGGTGCGCTGCTGATTGCGGCAATTTGGACAAAGCTTGAGGAGTTACGCTGGCCGGTGTGTACCTTTATCGGTATGACGCTGTTGATGGTCTGGCTGACCACCGAACAGTATGTTTTCCGGCCGACGGATTACGGTTTTTCGCTGATGGTCGGGACCTCGCTGCTGCTGTTCGCCAACATTGTCTGGCTGATTAGTCATTATCGTCGCCGCTTTGCTGCGGACAGCGCCATTACGGCTGCCTGCTATTTTGCAGGACACTTCATGATCGTCCGCTCGCTTTACCTCTGATTTTCGCCTTGACTCTGGAGTCCACTCCAGAGTGTAAGATAAGCCTGATGGGAAGATTACCCGTCAGGCTTATCAGGAGGCATCATGCATCACTCTTCATCTTTCCCCTGCTCTTGCGGGCAGCGCCACCCGGTGGGCCAGCGAAACTGCAGCAGGCCACGTCCCGAAGCAGGAAAAATACTCTCTGTTCACGGGTGTTGCGCTCCTGCTCCTGTCGATTCGCCACCTGATGAGGAAAGCGACGGGTCTGGCGCGGACTACAGCTGGCAGATCGGCGGTATGGACTGCCCGAGCTGCGCTAAAAAGATCGAAAATGCCGTAGGTCAGCTGGCTGGGGTGACCCAGGCTCGCGTGCTTTTCGCTACGGAAAAGCTGGTAGTCAGCGCCAATAAGGACATACGGCAGCAGGTTGAACAGGCAGTAGCCAACGCGGGTTTTTCCCTGAGATCTGGCGAACAACCCGCCGCACAGCCTGTCGGCTTCTGGCAGGAAAACAGGATGCTATTGCTGCTCGGCGGACTCCTTCTCGCGAGCTGGCTGCTACAGATGATGAGTCCTCAGGCCGGGAAAATCGCTTTTACCGCTACTACGCTGGTAGGCTGCTGGCCGGTAGCCCGCACCGCACTACGCCTGATGCGTAGCGGGACACCTTTCGCCATTGAAACGTTAATGACCGTGGCCGCGCTTGGCGCACTTTTTATCGGCGCGACCGCTGAGGCGGCAATGGTGCTGCTGTTGTTTATGCTTGGCGAACGTCTGGAGGCTTTTGCTGCAGGACGTGCCCGCCGTGGCGTAACGGCGCTGATGGCGTTAAAACCCGAGCAGGCGCTGCGCATTCAGGGTGAAACGCGCGAAACGGTGGCCGTGAGCGCACTTCGCCCTGGCGATCTCATAGAGGTTACCGCGGGAGGGCGTCTCCCTGCTGATGCCTGTCTGGTCACGCCTTTTGCCAGTTTTGACGAAAGCGCGCTGACCGGTGAATCCATGCCGGTAGAACGCCTGGCGGGCGAGCCTGTTGTGGCCGGGAGCCTGAGCGTCGATCGCCTGGTCAGACTGAAAGTCACCTCAAAACCGGGTCAAAGCGCTATCGATCGTATCCTGCATTTGATTGAAGAAGCTGAGGCCAACCGCGCGCCGGTCGAGCGTTTTCTCGATCGTTTCAGCCGCATCTATACCCCGCTGGTCATGGCCATTGCGCTGCTGGTGGCCATTGTGCCGCCGCTGCTGCTTGCGGGCGACTGGCAGCCGTGGATTTATAAAGGGCTGACGTTATTGCTGATTGGCTGCCCTTGCGCACTGGTTATCTCCACACCAGCGGCGATAACTTCCGGCCTCGCGGCGGCGGCAAGACACGGCGTGCTGATCAAGGGCGGCGCGGCGCTGGAAAACCTGAACGCCATACGTACGCTGGCATTCGACAAAACCGGCACGCTGACCGAGGGCAAACCCCGAATTGAGAGCATTAAGGCTTTCGCCCACTTCAGCGAGGCGGAGCTGCTGGCCAACGCCGCGGCTGTCGAGCAGGGATCTTCTCACCCGTTGGCTAAAGCGATTGTGCAGTTAGCCACGCAGCGCCAGCTTGCGATCCCTGCCGCTACGGCCCAGCGGACCATGGCCGGAAGCGGAATAGAAGCGGTAGTTAGTGGCCACAAACTTTTAATCTGCGCGCCGGGCGGACTGACGCTGGCAGCAGAGCAGCGGGCAGATGTTGCCTCGCTGGAGTCGGCCGGGAATACGGTTGTTATTGTTGTCCAGGACGGTATGCCTGTCGGGCTTATCGCGCTGCGCGATACGTTGCGCGCGGATGCGGTTGCCGCGCTGAAAGAACTGCATGCCTTAAACATAGAAACGGTTATGTTGACCGGTGACAATCCGCGCGCGGCGGCAGCCATCGCCAAAGAACTCGCCATCGGCTATCGCGCTGGCCTGCTGCCTGCGGACAAAGTAGCGGCTATTCGTGAGCTGAATCAGCAAAATGCGGTCGCCATGGTCGGTGACGGTATCAACGATGCCCCGGCGATGAAAGCGGCGACGCTGGGCGTGGCTATGGGCGGTGGCAGCGACGTGGCCCTGGAAACCGCCGATGCGGCGCTGACGCATAATCGGCTGGCGGGGCTGGCAACAATGATCCGTCTGGCACGAGCTACCCACGCCAATATCCGACAGAATATTGCGCTGTCGCTGGGACTGAAAGGCGTGTTTCTGGTCACGACGCTCCTGGGTATTACCGGACTCTGGCTGGCAGTGCTGGCAGACTCCGGTGCGACCGCGCTGGTCACGGCAAACGCGCTGCGGTTACTGAGTAAGCGCTAACTTAAGCATGGCCTGCCCGTTTCGAGGCGGGCAGCATGCTCTGTTACAGCCCTTTCTTTAGCAGATAGCGATACGGTAACGCTTCGGTCGCCTGCGCCAACAGTGTATGTTCCATAAAACGGCAGAATCCGGGAATATCGCGGGTGGTAGCGGGATCGTCAGCAATAATCAGCAGCGTTTCGCCCTCCTGCATATGGCGCACGGCTTTACGCACCATCATTACCGGCTCAGGACAGCGCAGACCCAGGGCGTCCAGGGTTTGGTCGGGATTTGCGAACGGTTCACTCATAACATTCTCAATCAGACAGGAAATGCCCTATTTTACCCCCGGCGTCGACATGTGCAAGCCAGCCCTTAACGACAACGTTTGCGCTAAAATTAACCATTGCATTAGCAAGCTGTTTCGGTAAGATGCCGCGCAATCGCTCAGGCGAGACATTTTTTTGGGTTCCCTCACCCCATTGTTAAAAAAGGCTACATCGATGATCTCTTTCTCTTCTCGTCAGCGTACACACGCGCTGATCTGGCTATCGCTTTTCCATTTGCTGGTCATTACCTCCAGTAATTATCTGGTGCAACTGCCTGTTTCCATCTTTGGCTTCCATACGACCTGGGGCGCCTTCAGCTTTCCGTTTATTTTTCTGGCTACCGATTTGACGGTAAGGATTTTTGGCGCGTCGCTGGCCCGACGGATTATTCTTGCCGTGATGATCCCGGCGCTGTTTATTTCTTATGGCATCTCCGTGCTGTTTTATCAGGGCGAATGGCAGGGAATGGCCGCGCTGACGAAGGTTAACCTGTTTGTTGCTCGTATCGCCTGTGCCAGCTTTATGGCGTATGCGCTGGGACAGATCCTTGATGTGCACGTCTTTAACCGTTTGCGTAAGCTGCCACAGTGGTGGGTCGCTCCCGCTTCCGCTATGTTCCTGGGCAATATCAGCGATACGCTGGCATTCTTCTTTATCGCTTTCTATAAAAGTCCCGATGCCTTTATGGCGCAGAACTGGATAGAAATTGCGATGGTTGACTACAGCTTCAAAGTGCTTATCTGCATCATTTTCTTCCTGCCCGCCTATGGCGTACTGTTAAACGCCACGCTGAAGCGGCTAACAGAAAAATCCTCTGGCACTCAGGTCAACTTCGGCTAGTCTGTCACACTGTGGCGTGGCGCCTGGCAATGGCTTTTGGCAGGGCGGCACACCACGGCAGGTTGCTTTTAGCCGCTGATTACTATTGTATAAGTTGCTGAACAACGCGAACGACTAACGTAAAAGGGATCACGATGCGTAACTTACTAAAATATGCCGGTATCGGTTTACTGGTGGTCGGACTGGCCGCCTGCGACGGCAAAGATGATAAAGCCGCCGCCGATGATAACGGCGTCAGCAGCAGCCAGAGCAGCCAGACCGTTACCCTGATGGACGGCAAGCTCAGCTTCTCGCTTCCGGCAGGCATGTCCGATCAGAGTGGAAAAATGGGCACGCAAGCCAATAATATGCATGTGTATGCCGACGCTTCTGGCCAGAAAGCGATTATCGTGATTGCAGGCGACGCCACGAATGAAGGCCTGGACGTGCTGGCAAAACGCCTGGAAGCTCAGCAGCGTAACCGCGATGCGCAGCTGCAGGTGGTGACGAATAAATCTCTCGATCTCAAAGGCCAGCCTGCGCAGCAGCTGGATTCTGTCATTTCGGCTAAAGGCCAGTCTTCCTGGTCGTCGGTACTGCTGTCAAAAGTTGACGGTAAACTGCTGACGCTGCAGATTACGCTGCCTGCGGAAAATCAGCAGCAGTCGCAGACCGAAGCGGAAAATATTATCAACACGGTAGTGCTGAAATAACTCTCTAAAAAAATAGCGCCTGATTCAGGTCAGGCGCTATTTTTATTGGCTCGTCGGCTTTAACGTTTTTTTACCTACCGCACGGCTTGTCTTAACAGACAGTTCGCCATCTGGTGCGGGTATGGCAGGATCGCCTGCTTCCGTTTTCCTGCTTTCGCCGTTTGCTGCTTTCCAGCCTTCACAATTTGCTGCTTCACAGCCTTCGACATTTACTGCTTGCCAGCTTGCGTAATTTACGTCTTTCCAGCCTTCGCAATTTGTTGCTTCACAGCCTTCGACATTTACTGCTTGCCAGCTTGCGTAATTTACGCCTTTCCAGCCTTCGCAATTTGTTGCTTCACAGCCTCCACCATTTGCTACTTCACAGCCTTCGATATTTACTGCTTGCCAGCTTGCGCCATTTACGGCCCTGGCCACTTACCGTTCTTCTGCCGACAGTGCCCGCTTACAGACCTGTATGTTCACGAATATATTTTCTGGCCTTTACGGCATATTCAAATGGATTCGCCAGTGCCGGATCCTGCTCCGCCTCGACGACCATCCAGCCTTTGTAGCCTGACTCATCCAGGATCTTAAATACCGGGTCAAAATCAATTACGCCATCGCCGGGAACGGTAAAGGTGCCTTTTTTTACACCGTCCAGAAAAGAGAGCCGCTGGCTTCTGACCTGCGAAACGACCTCATCACGTACGTCTTTCAGATGCACGTGATTAATCCGCGGCAGGTATTTTTCCAGGATGGCCAGCATTTGCGTCTGGTTGCCCTCCGAATAATAGGCGTGGCCGGTATCGAAAAGCAGATAAACATCGTCATGGGTCAACGCCATAAATTTGTCGATTTCTGCCGAGGTCTGGATAGCCGTGCCCATATGATGGTGCAGACAGACCTGCATTCCCTTTTCCGCCGCCAGCGCGGCCAGCTCGTTATAGCCTTCCGCGGTCAGCCGCCACTCTTCTTCGGTAAAGTGCGGCTTTTCTTCCAGTACCGCCAGCGTCGTACCCTGAATGCTTTTACTCTGCTCGGAGCAGCCAATAACTTTAGCGCCCATGGCATGAAGGAAATCGCGATGGTTGATAAATTCATCCACCGTTTTCGCCTTGTCGCCGTTGGCAAAAAACGTGCTGAACCAGGCGTTACAGATTTGGATACCGCGAATGTCCAGCATCGGTTTCAGCACTGCCGGATCGCGCGGATATTTACTGCCAACCTCACTGCCGGTAAAGCCAGCCAGCGCCATCTCGCTGACGATTTGCTGGAAGGTATTTTCTGCGCCCAGCTCCGGCATATCGTCGTTGGTCCAGCCTATTGGGGCTATTGCCAGCTTTACATTCTCTTTGTTCATGGTGGTGCCTCAGCGGTCTGTCATTAAGGTGGCACGGCGCGCCTGCCTGGGGCTTTCCGCGCGTAGGGTTAGCAAGGTGCGACTGACGGTTAGCGAAGCAGTTCGCGCTCGATCAGTTCACGGGTTTCCACTGCCTGATATTTCATTTTTTCCGGATAACCAAACAGCGAAGCGGCCACTATGGCTTCGCCGCCGACCTTAAAGGTCCGGTTGGCAAAATCCATCTCGCGTAGGGTTTTAAACAGCGTATCGAAATCTACTTCGCCTTCGCCCACACCCACATGCTGATGGATAGTGGCATCCACGCCCGGTGGGTTAACAATGTAGCGGCAGTGTTTGGTATGGTTCATGGTGTCAGCGATCAGCACATGTGAAAGGTCGCCGCTGGCGTATTCCAACATGCTTTTTACGTCGCCTTTGCCTTTGTCATAGAAGAAGGTGTGCGGCACGCTGTAGAGATATTTGACGTTTTCGCTGCGGAACGACTTCACCAGGTCGGCGGTTTCGTTGTTCTCCTCGCAGAAATCCCACGGATGAGACTGAATTTCAATGCGGATGCCCTCCCGCTCAACGATGGGCAGCAGCTCTTCCATCGAGCGATAAAACATCTCTTCGCAGATCTCCGGTTCGTTCGGCGTACCGGAAAGCTCGGTGTTAATTACCTGAACCCCCGTTTCCACCGCGATTTCAATCATACGCTTCCAGTTGCGTACGGCCGCCTGCCGACGAGCCTCATCCGGGCCTGACCAACGGTAAACCACGATATAGGAAGAGATTTCCAGTCCGGTTTCCCGCAGTGCGTTTTTATATTCGGTAATGATTTCCCGGCTGGCTTTAGGATGTTTATAAAACGGATTAATCTGTGGGTGCGGCGACTGCTCAATATATTTGTAGCCCCACTCTGCCACCTGGTGAACCATTTTAGTGATGCCTAAATCTTTAATGACATCCACATCAAAGGCAATCTTCATCAGTTTCTCCCTGCTCATCGTCTGGTAGCCCCTGAGCCTGCGCAGAGGGGCCGATCGATATTATTTGTTGTAAAACGCCGGACGCGGCGGCAGCTCAACGGTTTCAATCGCCCCGCTTTCCTGTGCCTTCAGGCAGGCATCCGCTGCGACGGAAGCCGCATAGCCATCCCAGGCGGAAGGGCCTTGCAGCTGGCCAGCCGTGACGTCGTTGATAAATGCCTGTAGCTCAATGTCATAGGCATCAATAAAGCGATCCTTCCAGTCAGTGAGAATGGCAGTGGACAACTTCGCCTCTTTGCGAAGCTGAACCGAGGCCGGCTCCGGCAGTCTTGCAATGCCGGTTTCGCCCACGACTTCGCACTGGATGTCGTAGCCATAGGCACAGTTAACAAAAATTTCGACGTCAATGCGCACGCCTTTCTGCGTTTCAAACAGCACAATTTGCGGATCGCGCAGCTTCGCATGGGTGTTTTTAGTGTCGCGAGGAAAAACAACCTGAACGGTTTTATAATCGTCCTCGGTCAGCCAGCGCAGCACGTCCAGTTCATGAATTAGCGTGCTGGTGATCGCCATATCAGTGGTGTAACTTTCCGGTACCGTTGGGTTGCGGTGGGCACAGTGCAGCATCAGCGGCTCGCCGATATCACCGTTGGTGATGACCTGCTTCAGCGCGCGGTAGCCGGTATCGTAAGGTCGCATAAAACCAACCTGCACCAGACGCTTGCCGTGGGCAATTTCCGCCTCTACGACGCGGCGGCACCCTTCGGCGGACAGCGCCAACGGCTTTTCGCAGAACACCGGCTTGCCCGCTGCGATGGCCGCAAGCGTGAATTCTTCATGCGTAGGGTCCCAGGACGTGACGATAAGCGCGTCCACGTCAGAAGAGCGGATCACATCGTGGCCGTTAGCATAGACTTCAGCCTCCAGCCCCAGACGGCTGACCACGCCTTTAGCGCCTTCAATATTAATATCGGAGACAGCCACCACTTTCGCACCCTGCAATACTTTGCTGCAGCGACGAATATGTTCCTGACCGATTGCGCCGGTGCCGATTACGCCAAGTTTCAGTGTCATAACTACTCCGTTCGAATGTAGGGTATAGGGGAGTTTTCCGGACGGGAAAAACCCCATCCGGTTCAGGCCACAGAGACAGAATTAGTATTTACGTGCCTGGTCGAGATGCTCGTTTAGCATCCTGGCCACGGCATTAATGCGCTCGGACTGCGATACCTGTGCGCCGCCCACATGCCACCAGCTGAAATATTTATGCACCATGGTTTTTGGCAGCACTTTAATATCAATCAGCGTGGAGACAGGTGACTGCCGGGCTTCCTCCAGCGCCTGCTTCAGCTGTGCCAGCGTGGTAACGCGCCAGGTTTTACAACCATAACCGGCGGCGATGGCGGCAAAATCTACCGGGATCAGGCCGCCGTCCAGCTTGCCGCCCTCAGCATTGCGGAAGCGGAACTCGGTCGTGAAACTGTCCATCCCGTGTTCCATTTGCAGGTTATTGATGCAACCGTTGGTCATGTTGTCGAACAGCAATACGTTGATTTTGGCGTTCTCCTGAAGAGAGGTCACCAGTTCGGAGTGCAGCATCATAAAAGAGCCGTCGCCCACCAGGGTGTAGACCTCACGGTGCGGCTCGGCCAGCTTCACGCCCAGCGAGGCATTCACCTCGTAGCCCATACAGGAATAGCCGTATTCGACGTGATAGCTGTTGTAATCTTTATTGCGCCATACGCGCTGCAGATCGCCCGGCAGGCTACCGGCAGCGGCAACGATTACCGCATCCTTTGGGAGATTTTCATTCAGCGTGCCCAGCACGCTGCTCTGCGTCAGGAATGAATCCGTCAGCCGGTTGAATTCGGCGAAAACGGCTTCGCGATCCAGACGATCGTCAATCTCCGGTATAAAACCGTCGCTGTTGTAGACCGCCTGATAAACGCGCTGTGTTTCCTTCAGAAGCTTGCTCTGGGCCTGCGCAATTTTTTCTCCCCAACCACTGGCGAAACCCTGCGTGGTCAGTCGGTTGTCCAGTGCGGTAAGCGCCTCGCGCGCATCGGCAACCACCTGTACGCCGTCCAGCTTCCAGGCGTCAAAACTGCTGACGTTAATATTGAGATAGCTGACGTCCGGGTTCTGAAAGATCCATTTTGAAGCGGTAGTGAAATCGGTGTAGCGAGTGCCGACACCAATCACCAGATCGGCTTCTTTCGCCAGCAGGTTGGCCGCCAGACAACCCGTTTCGCCCACGCCGCCAACATTCAGCGGGTGATCGGAAAGGATCGTGCCTTTACCGGCCTGGGTTTCGGCAAACGGGATCTGATGGCGTTCGGCAAACTGCCGCAGCGCCTCACCCGCCTCGGAGTATTTCACGCCGCCGCCGCAAACTATCAGCGGCTTGTTTTTACCGGCGATCAGTCTTAGCGCCACCGCCAGCTGGGCTTCCGTAGGCAGACGACGATCGAGCAGGTGCACACGCTTCTGGAAGAAATAGTCGGGGTAATCCCAGGCTTCGCCCTGCACGTCCTGCGGCAGGGAAAGGGTAACGGCGCCGGTTTCGGCCGGATCGGTTAGTACGCGCATGGCGTTGATACAGGCAGTCATCAGCTGTTCCGGGCGGTTGATCCGATCCCAATATTTGCTGACCGCGCGAAACGCGTCATTCGTGCTGATGCTGAGATCGTGGCTCTGTTCAATCTGCTGTAGCACCGGATCGGGCTGACGGGTAGCAAACACGTCGCCGGGCAGCAGCAGCAAAGGGATACGGTTAGCGGAGGCGGTGCCCGCGGCAGTGATCATATTAGCTGCACCGGGCCCAACGGAAGAGGTACAGGCGATGATCTCGCGACGCAGCTTCTGTTTGGCGTAGCCAATGGCGGCGTGCGCCATGCCCTGTTCATTACGGCCCTGACGAACCACCAGATCGCCGCTGTCCTGTTCCAGCGCCTGTCCCAGCCCCAGCACGTTGCCGTGGCCAAAGATGGCAAAAATCCCCTTCACGAATTTGGTTTCGACGCCATCCACCGACAGATACTGATTGTCCAGAAATCTGACTAAAGCCTGTGCCGTGGTTAATCTGATCTTGCCCATTTGCTCTTCCTTACGGTCGGGCGACAGACCGCCGGTCTGCCGCGCTTCGCCTGAGTAATCGCCACTGCGGTAATGGCCGAAAATGAAACGTGAGGCGATTATAAACAAATATTTTTTTCACTAAACCACATTACAGAAGAAACATTTCATTTTGCGAGAGAGATCAAATTATGCTTTGAAACGCCTGTCGCTAACGCATGTTTTCTGGCCGCCAGACTGTTGCCTTACCTTAGAAAGAAAATGATAACTATTAAATATATATATCAGTCAGTTAAGCGAAACAGAGCCCCTTGTTTTGACGCTTTTATTGTCTGTAGGAATCGTTACAAACGGCGGGGTAACAGGGCAGCGTCGGCGCAGAATGCGAGAGTTTTAGCCACTTCACATTTTTGGGGTATTAATTTCATTTCAGGTTGAAGTTGAAATATTTATTCCCCATACTGATTTGCACCTCATATCCGGACGCCGCTATGCGTTCAGGAGGATGCGCTGATATAGCGCGGCTGGCCTATCACAGAAGGAAAACAGAATGAGTACACAACAGAAGCGGCTTGATGTGATCTGTATCGGGCGCATTGCCGTTGACCTCTATGGTCAGCAGATTGGTGCCCGACTGGAAGATATGAGTACATTTTCCAAATATCTTGGCGGTTCGTCCGGCAATGTCGCTTACGGTACGGCAATTCAGGGCCTGAAATCCGGTATGTTAGCTCGTGTAGGCGACGAACATATGGGGCGCTTTCTGCGAGAAGAACTGCAGCGCGTAGGGGCAGATACCGAATGCCTGATCACTGATAAAACCCGCCTGACGGGTCTGGTGATCCTTGGGATCAAAGATCAGGATACCTTTCCGCTGGTGTTTTATCGTGATAACTGTGCCGACATGGGCCTGACGCCCGAAGACATCCAGGAAGATTACATTGCCTCTTCTCGCGCCGTAGCAGTTACCGGCACGCATTTGTCTCATCCTGATACCCGCGCCGCCGTCCTGAAGGCGCTGGAAATCGCTCGCCGCCACGGCCTACGCACCGCGCTGGACATTGACTACCGTCCGGTACTGTGGGGACTCACTTCGCTCGGCGATGGTGAAACCCGCTTTATTGAATCCAGCCACGTAACGCAGCAGCTGCAGGAAGTTCTGCACTATTTCGATTTAGTTGTCGGCACTGAAGAAGAGTTTCATATCGCCGGCGGCAGTACCGATACGCTAACCGCACTCAAAAATGTTCGTCAGGCAACCAAAGCGACGCTGGTTTGCAAGCGTGGCGCGCTGGGCTGCGTCGTGCTGGAAGGCGAGATCCCGACAAGCTGGGAGCAGACGAAATTGCAAAGCGGCGTGCGCGTAGAAGTCTTAAACGTCCTGGGCGCGGGCGATGCTTTTATGTCCGGCCTGCTGCGTGGCTGGCTGAACGATGAGAGTTGGGAACAGGCGTGCCGTTACGCTAATGCCTGTGGTGCGCTGGTCGTTTCACGCCATGGTTGCGCACCGGCGATGCCGACCAAAGCCGAGCTGGATGATTTTCTTAGCCGCGATAAAGAAGTAAAGCGTCCCGACCTGGACAGCCGCCTGAATCATCTGCATCGCGTCACCACGCGTAAACAGCAGTGGCCGGAACTGTGCGTATTCGCTTTTGACCATCGTAAACAGCTGGTGGATATGGCAAATGAGGCGGGCGTGGATACCAGCCGCCTGCCGGAGCTGAAGCTGCTGCTGCTGCGCGCGGCGCAGGAAGCGGCCACGGAAGCAGGGCTGGATCGCCGCAGCGGCATTCTGGCCGACACCACTTTTGGACAATCCACGCTAAATGCCATCACCGGCGAAGGCTGGTGGATCGGTCGGCCAATTGAAATGCCGGGCTCAAGGCCGCTGCGCCTGGAGCATGGCAATATTGGTTCACAACTGGTGGACTGGCCGCAGGAACACGTGGTGAAATGCCTGGTTTTCTATCATCCGCACGACAGCGCAGAGCTGCGTAAAGAGCAGGACGAACTGATTCTTGATGTCTGGCAAGGCTGTAATAAAACCGGCCATGAATTGCTATTGGAAGTGATCCTGCCAGAAAGTAATCCGGATAAGAAAGAGTCTTACTATCTGGATATGCTGAGCCACTTCTATTCGCTGGGTATTCAGCCGGACTGGTGGAAACTGCCGCCGCTAAGCCTGGAAAGCTGGCAGGCAATTAGTGGTCTGATTGAGCAGCAGGATCCCGGGTGCCGCGGTATCTTAATCCTGGGACTGGACGCACCAGAAGAGAAGCTCAGGGCAGGATTCGCGGCAGCCGCGCAGGCGCCGTGGGTAAAAGGCTTTGCGGTAGGCCGCACTATTTTTGGCCAGCCTTCACGCCAGTGGCTGCAAGGCGAACTCAACGACGAAGCCCTGATTGCTGAGGTAAAAGGTAACTATCTTCGCCTGATCGACTACTGGCGCGAAGTCCGTCCTGCGACCTGATTTTCTGCTGTTTATCCGTACTGCTAACGACATTTCCCCTTCGCTGGCAGTGCGGTTATTTTCACCTCTTTTTTCCTTTCCTTTCGTTCTACGCGTTTAAAAAAGGCAAACGTCTGTAAAGAAGCGTCGATCGTGTTTTTTTCTGTGATGCAATTCATATAGCGATGAAATAGAACCGCTGAATTCCGTTAGCAAGTGAAATTTTTTGTTCATCTGATAGAATAACCGTCAGAAGAATAGGACTAAATTTTAGCGAGCCTGAGTTAATGACTATTACCCCAACACAGCTTTCCTTGTTACAGGATGACATTCGTCGTCGCTACGATACCCTGAGTAAGCGCCTTAAACAGGTTGCTCGCTATATCCTTGATAACAGCAACAGTATCGCTTTTGACACCGTTGCCTCTATTGCCCAACAGGCCGACGTGCCGCCTTCTACGCTGATTCGCTTCTCGAATGCCTTTGGCTTCAGCGGCTTCAACGAAATGAAGCAGGTGTTTCGTCAGCATTTGATGGAAGAGACCGTTAACTACACCGAACGCGCCCGCCTGTTCCGACAGACCTCAACGGATGAAACGGCTACGCCACCGGAAAGCCCGGCTGAAATTCTTAACGTTTTCACGATGGTCAATTCCCAGGCGCTTCAACAGCTGGCGATGCAGACTAATCCGGAACAGCTGAATAAAGCAGTAGAACTGCTGGCGCAGGCGGAAAACATCTATGTCATCGGCCTGCGTCGCTCGTTCAGCGTGGCTTCCTACCTGACTTATGCGCTGCGCCATCTGGAACGTCGGGCTTTTTTAATCGATGGCCTCGGCGGCATGTTCACCGAGCAGCTTAGTATGGTTAACCCTAAAGATGTGGTGATTGCTATCAGCTATTCGCCCTACGCACGTGAAGCTGTCGAGCTGGTAGAGCTGGGAGCCAAGCGTGGCGCGCAACAAATTGCCATTACCGATAGCCAGGTTAGCCCGCTGGCCGCCTTCAGCGATGTCTGCTTTGTGGTACGCGAGGCGCAGGTCGACGGTTTTCGTTCGCAGGTCGCTTCGCTGTGCCTTGCACAAACGCTGGCCGTTTCTCTGGCACTGAACAACGCCAAAGCCTGACCGCCCGCCCGACGGCAGTCAAACCCGCATCGGGCGGTAGACCGAAACTGCCAGGCATTACGTCAGCGCCCGCCGTTTTACCGGGCAATCACTGATAAAGCCCCGTAACCTGCTGCGCTGTGCATCAGCAATTTTCTTCACTCTGACGGCACCATGTTTACATTCGGGCGTTCTCGCTGTTGGATCGAAACTCAGCTCGCCACTGCGATCGGATCGTACAGATCGCCCCCGGATCCGGGAGGCAGAGCGCCATCATGGTCGCACTGTTTTCGCTGTGTTAATGGGTAAAGCGTCGCGCAATAAAACTTGTCGGGGCCGGTGAAATGGCACAAACATATTGCACGGAAGGATTCCGGATGATGCCAGAAGCGATCGGGGCAAATAGATCCTGAAGGGGAAAGGGATATTTTTTCCAGTCTGTAGCTGCATTGCAGGTGCATCTGAGGACGCCCTTTCAGTCTACGACGGCGCACACACCGTGGCGGTTAAAGCAGTAAGTGTGGCTGCCGCGGGGTCGGGCCAGAGAACGGATAACAAGAGAAACCTGACAGAAGAAATAAAATAAGCCCGGAACAGATCCGGGCCTCAGATACCGGCAAGAGAGAGTCGTCTATCGCATCAAAGCCATAAACTAATCCGCTTTACGCGGGTAATCTTCACTGTTGATCCATGCGTGACCTTTTTCCCAACTGAACTTCCACAGGCGAACCGGCCCGGCCATCACGTTCAGGTAGTAATTGTCGTAACCGGCAATAGTCGCCACCGGATGATAGCCTCGCGGCACCGTCACCACATCATGGTTGTAAGCCGCCATGCACTCATCCAGCGAGCGGTCGTCGGTATAGACACGCTGCATGGCAAAACCCTGTTCCGGGTTGAAGCGATGGTAATAGGTTTCTTCCAGATAGGTTTCAGTTTCTGAATCCTCCCTGTCGTGCTTATGGCTGGGGTAAGAACTGGTATCGCCTTCGTCGGTATACACCTCGACCACCAGCAGGCTGTCAGCGGGTTGGTCATCAGGCAAAATATTATGTACCAGCCGTTTATTGCGTCCTTTACCGCGCTTCTCAACGCCCACATCGCCGGGAGCTATCAGGCGCGCCGGCAGCTTACCCGAGCCAGGTGCGCGACAGACCGCCAGTTCCAGGTCGGAATCGGCCTGCACCTCTACCCGATCGTTATGCGGCACGTAAACGGAATAAGGCGGCGTGCGCTCAAAAGGTGACATGCGCCTGCCGATATTGGGAAACTCCGCGTCGCGGGTTTTTACCGAAGCCAGCCCGGCCACCAGCACCAGACACAGTTCCTGACTACCGCTTTCCAGCTGCAGAGTCTGGCCCTTTTTCAGCTGATAAGCTTCAAAGCCGACATAGCGCCAGTTCGCGCTTTCTGGGGTAATTTGCTGGATACGTCCCTGCGCATCCGGGCGTTGTGCTTTGGATAGCAATGGCATGATGCTTCTCCTTATGAGTTAGCCCAGCGTTGGCATACTGAATTCAGAAACGGTTTTTTGTCCGCTCGGCCAGCGAACGGTCGCGGTTTTCATACGAGTGTAAAAACGCACGCCATCCGGCCCGTGGACGTTTAGCGCACCGAATACAGAACGCTTCCAGCCACCGAAGCTGTGGAAGGCCATCGGTACAGGCACCGGCACGTTAACGCCGACCATGCCCGCCTGGACTTCGCGTACGAAGTCGCGGCCGGTATGCCCGTTGCTGGTAAAAATAGCGCTGCCGTTACCAAATTCATGGCTGTTAACCAGTTTCAGCGCCGTTTCATAATCAGGCGCGCGCATGATGCTCAGCACTGGGCCAAAAATTTCTTCACGCCAGATAACCATATCGGAAGTGACGTTATCAAAAAGCGTGCCGCCCACATAGTAGCCTTCTGTATAGCCCGGCACCTGGAAGTTACGTCCGTCGACAACGAGTTTTGCGCCTTCTTCTACCCCTTTATCGATATAGCCAAGCACCTTTTTCTGGTGTGCGGCGGAGACAACCGGCCCCATTTCATTTTCTTCTTCTTTCTGTATGCCGGGGCCAACGCGCAGGGCTTTAACCAACGGCGTCAGCGCGGCAATCAGTTTATCGGCCGTATCGTCACCAACCGCAACCACAACCGGTAACGCCATGCAGCGCTCGCCAGCAGAACCAAAGGCACCGCCCATAATGGCATTGACCGTAGCGTCCAAATCAGCGTCCGGCATCACAATCGCATGGTTTTTCGCCGCGCCAAAAGCCTGCACGCGCTTGCCATGTGCGCTGGCCGTTTTATAAATATGTTCCGCTACGCCAGAAGAGCCAACGAAGCTGACGGCCTGAACGCGTGGATCGGTATAAAGCTGTTCAGCATCTTCATTAGAGCAGTGAATAACATTAAAGACGCCATCCGGCAGCCCGGCTTCCGTCAGGAGTTCGGCCATGCGCACGGAGGCAGAAGGATCCAGCGCTGGTGGCTTAAGCACAAAGGTATTGCCGCAGGCCAGCGCAATAGGGAACATCCACAGCGGTACCATCGCCGGGAAGTTGAAAGGCGTAATGCCGGCGACCACGCCCAGCGGCTGCATCAGTGAATAGCTGTCTACGCCTGTCGCAACGTCTGCCGAATTTTCGCCTTTGATCAAATGAGGGATACCGCAGGCAAATTCCACGACTTCCATCCCACGCGTCAGCTCGCCCAGGGCATCTGACCACACTTTGCCGTGCTCGCTGACAATCAGTGCAGCCAACTCTTCGCGATGCTGTTCCATCAGGGCTTTAAAATTGAAGAGAACGCGCGCACGACGCAGTGGCGACGTGCGGGACCAGCCTTCAAACGCGTTATGTGCCACTTCAATGGCGTGAGCGACCTCTTGGGCCGTGCTTTGTGTCAGCTCGCGCACCGGTTTGCCGGTCGCCGGGTCGTAAACCGGAATCGTTTCGTTGCTGGCGCTCAGAGACGTTTTTCCGCCGATAAAGTTTCCTGTAATAGTCATATCTTGGCCTCTTGAATGGTGGTATTCCCTGCGGGCGGCAGCTTTCTTAGCGGACGGCCCGACCGGACAACTCCCGAATGCGTGCAAAGACACTATTATATTGGAATGAATTTTTCAAATATTCTGGTTTAGAAAATCTGTTTTTAGCGTTATGGATCGCATTTTTTCCTTCGGGATACGGGCGGGTTACAGGCAGCCTCCGTCCAGGCAACTAAAATGAAGATTCCAGACATGATGGGGTTTTTCACTTAAAAAAAAACTTTTTCCGTTGCCGTACCTTCTGTTTTTATCGTGCAAAAAAAGGCAAAACCTCAGCCCTTCCTCTTCCTGGAAACGAAATTTTGCGAGAAGGATCTAAAAATTTAAATTTCATAGTTCCTTAATAATGAAATAAATGTTTTTCTTATGCACGACTTCAGACAGTCCCGGTACGAACGAAGGGCACAGGTTAATGCCGCTAGTCTGGTTGCTGGTAGCGCCCACAACCCAGCACCTTTGCCAACGTAGATGATGCTTACCCCTTTTACTTTGCAGGAGCAGCAAGATGGCCATTGATCCAACCCGTTTCTGTATTAACCGTAAAATTGCTCCTGCTCTTGGCATCGCGCAATTTTTCCAGCTGGTTCACGGTCTCGGCCTGAATAAGGTCGAACTGCGTAACGACATGCCCAGCGGCAAGGTGACAGATAACCTGAGCTATGAAGAGGTTCGCGAACTGGCACAGCGGTACGGTCTGGACATCGTGACCATCAACGCTGTTTATCCTTTCAACCAGGTGGATGATGCCCTGCTGGCAAAAACGGAAGCGTTGCTGAAGGATGCTAACGGCGTAGGGGCAAAAGCGCTGGTGCTTTGTCCATTGAATGACGGCACGCCGATTTCTGCAGAAGAGACGATTAACGCGCTGAAAAAGCTGGCGCCATTGTTTGAACAATATGGCGTTGAAGGCCTGGTAGAACCGCTTGGCTTTCCAGTCAGCTCGTTGCGCTCCGCCGTGCATGCCCAGGCGTTAATCCGTGACGCTAACGTGCCTTTCCGCCTGTTACTGGACACCTTCCACCATCATCTGTATGAAAAGGCGGAAGAGGAATTTGAACACGGGATCGATATCGACAATATTGGTCTGGTCCACCTTTCGGGCGTCGAGGACGCCCGCCCAACGGCGGAGCTGACCGATGAAGAGCGCATTATGCTAAGTAAGGGCGACCTGCTGAAAAGCGTGTCTCAGGTACAGCGGCTGGAACGCATGGGGTATCGCGGCGTGTACGCGCTGGAGCCTTTTTCTTCCATTATGGAAAGCTGGAGCGCGGCAGATATTGAGCGCGAAATTCGTCAAAGCATCGACCTGTTGCAGGCATAACGTTTCCCAGAGCGCGGCCCAACACGGTTGCCATGCTCTCCCCCTTATTTCCTCTCTTTTATCTGTGTTGTTTCTGGCGGCCTGACGGCCGCCCTTTTTTTAATGTTTTTAGGCGGTTAACCGCTTTTTTTCTGCATGGCTGGCGTCATTGATAGCCCCCTGGCATAGCCGGATTTGCTATTGCCTTTTTCGCATGACTGTCGTCATTAACCTCTCTCTACACCAAACTTGCCGACCGGTAAAAAGCGGGCTGGCTTTCTCGTTATCAGCAAACGGTGTCAACGCCGCTCAGACTTTCTCAGAGGACATGTAAAGGGCTTTCACTGTTAACAGCATTGCCAGACAGACCAGTAACGCACTCAGCAGATAAATAACCGGTACGCCAGCATAGCTCATCACCAGTCCGGCCAGCGGCCCGGTAATGCCCAATGCGAGATCCATAAAGGCCGTATAGGTCGCCAATGCGCTGCCCTGATTCTGTGTGGGCACGGCCTTCACCGCTACCACGCCAATCGCCGGAAAGACCAGCGAGAAACCGGCACCGGTCAATAACGCGCCCAGCTTTGCCATCCACGGATCTGCCGCTCCCCAAACCAGAAACAGGCCAGCCGCCTCTACTGCAAAACAGATCGCGGCCACCCGCAATCCCCCCTGCCGGTTAATGGCGTTGGGAAATAGCAACCGTGTCCCGACGAAAGCGCAGCTAAACAGCGTCAGCGCCCAGGCGGCGCCATCCCACCCTTTGTCCTGATAGAAGAGCGTGATAAAAGTCGCAATCACACCAAAACCAGCGGAACCCATTGCCAGAATGATGCCAAAGCGCCAGACCTTACCCAACACGGCGCGAAAAGGCAGCGGCCTGCCCTTGCTGCTTTTGACGGTGGGTCGCGGCAGTGCCATCAGTATCGCCAGCAGCGCAATTACCGTCACGACGCCAGCTACCAGTAATAAACCGCCCCAGCGATAGATTCCCACCCCCAGCGGCGCGCCAACCGCCATCGCGCCATAGGTGAAAATGCCGTTCCAGGAAATAACGCGTCCTATATGGTGCGATCCCACCACGCCCACCCCCCAAAGGGTTGAACCGGTCCCGGCGAAGCTTTGCCCTATCCCAAGGATAATCCTGCCGAGGCAGAGCAAAACCAGACTTGCCATGGGTATTGTCGCGCTCAACGCGGCAAGCGCATAACACAGCCCGCTGATAAGACAGCCGCAAAGCCCCAACACCACTACCTTTTTAGGCCCCAGCACATCGGCAAAGCGGCCCGCATGTGGACGACTGATCAGCGTGGCGAAATATTGCAGGCTGACCACCAGTCCGGCCCAGAACGCGCTGTAACCCATCACATCGTGAACATAACCGGGCAACACCGCCAGCGGCAGCCCAATAGTCAGGTAGGCAGCAAAATTGAAGATTACAACGGAAATAATGCGCAGGTTCAGACGTAAAGCGCCCGGAGCTTCCGGCGCGGGTTGTTCAGGCATAACAAGGCATATCCTGTCCGGGTGGCATGAATAATAACTATAACCTCATTTCCTTGTCGGCAGGCGGCTGGCGTATAAATTATGCCGTACAATATTTTTACCACTGCACCAGCCAGACCAGCCGTTGCTGGCGTATCCTGCCTGTTAGAATACGGCAGGTCGCGCTTCTGAGACGTTTTCTGAAAGCAGATGCCCCGCGGAAAACAGTCCTACACTTAATCACAAAAGCCTCAAGGAGAAGGAATGAACGTACCACAGCAGGAGAAGATGGGGCAGAATATGCTGCTAAAAATGGCGACACTGGTTGTGGTGTTGGCCGGCATTAAGGCGGCTTCGGCTATCCTGGTTCCCTTTTTACTGTCCCTGTTTCTGGCCATTATTTTAAACCCGCTGGTAACCGTACTGATGCGGCGTGGCGTCCGACGAGGGATGGCTATCAGCCTGGTGATTGCCGCAGTGCTGGTTGCTCTGGGGCTGCTGGTGGCGATGATTGCTGGCTCGGCAGATGAATTCTCTACCGTTTATCCGCAGCTTCAGCAGCAGATGACGCAAAAGCTGGCACAGCTTCAGCACGTTGTGGCGCCTTTTCATATCAATCTTTCTACTAATAGCCTGGCTGCGCGACTCGACCCCAACGCCATTATGGGCATGGCGACGCTGATCCTCAGCCAGTTTTCCGGCGCGCTGACCAACCTTGTGCTGCTGATTATGACGGTGGTGTTTATGCTATTTGAGGTACATCACCTGCCCTATAAGCTGCGCTTTGCGCTAATCAATCCCAAAATTCGCATTGCCGGGCTCCATAAAGCGCTAAAGGGCGTTACCCATTATCTGGCGTTGAAAACGCTGATTAGCCTGATAACCGGGTTTTCCGTCTGGCTGGTGTTGATGTTGCTGGACGTAAAATTTGCCCTGATGTGGGGCGTGATAGCGTTCATTTTAAACTACATCCCTAATATCGGGCCGATTATTGCCGGTATCCCGCCTACGCTTCAGGCACTGCTGCTAAACGGCGTTTATGAAGCGGCGCTGGTCGCGGCACTCTTCAGCGCAGTCCATATGGTGTTTGGCAATATGCTGGAGCCGCGCGTCATGGGGAAAGGGCTAGGGCTATCCAGTCTGGTGGTGTTTCTGTCGCTAATTTTTTGGGGCTGGCTGCTGGGGCCGGTAGGCATGCTGCTTTCCGTACCGCTTACCAGCGTGTGCAAAATCCTGATGGAAACCACGCCGGGTGGCAGCAAACTGGCGATTCTGCTGGGTAACGGCAGACCGCCCAGAACAGCAAAACCCAAATTGCAAAAATAGCTGGCAGTGGCCCCTTGTGGCTCGGCTTTTATCCGAATGTGTGAGGTGATTTCTATAAGGATTTTTTCGCAGCCATTCCTCAAGACGGGCGGCCTCCTGGGTGAAACTCATCGTGAAAAGCGAGTGCAAATACGCGCGGTTTAGCCGCGCGGCGATATGCTGGCACCGCGCCGCTCACTCCACATCCATGATACAGACGCGAAGTGGCGCGGTATAAAACAGGGCGATTTTCAAAAAAATCGCCCTGAATACAGCGTGATGGGTGTCCGGGACCGGACCGGTGCATGCGTCCCTGTAAGAAACGTATAGCGGAAGCGATGATCAAACTCTTAATTATTTAAAATTCCCTACGCGAGGGTGCGCCTGAATTTTTTTTCGGTGTCATGCTACCTTTACCTTTTTAGGGGTGCAGGGAAGCCACTCACAGGGGATATGAATGGATCAGCCGAAAAGAAGCAGTGAAAAAAGAGGCATGCTGCTGGCTATTGCAGGCGTGGTGCCGCTGCTCCTTTGTCTGTTGTTTACTTTTATTGATGCCAGACAGGTAGTTAAGCGGCAGCAGGCGGCGACGGCGAGAATGCTGCTGGCCCATGCTGAAGCAATCAGTGACAGAGCCTGGGATACCATCGGCGAACTTCAGGGCGTTCCGGAGCAGCCCTGCGGGCAAATCAATGACAAGCTGCAAAAACACGCGGCCTTGTCCCCCTACTTCCGCTCTATAGGCGTTATGCACGATAGTCGGGTAACCTGCTCTTCCGCTTTCGGCGGCCAGCGTAATGATATCGCCACCGTTATTCAGCGCCAGCCCCCGGCCGGGCGCGAAGCACAGTGGATGCTGTCGTTAAGCAAAACATGGGCGGTAAAAGACCGCCCGGCCGTGATTTTTATGCAGGACACTCCCGCGCATTTCAGCACTTTTGTGGTCATTGACGGCCAATATCTGCTGGATGTCATGAACGCAGTCGGCAAAAGCCAGGATAACAATATTCAGCTGCAGTTTGGCGGTGGCTTTGCTCTGCGCGGTGGCGCGGCTGACAGGCCGCCGTCGGGTCTTCTGCAGGCGATAACGCTAAGCGAACATTCCCGCCGCTACCCTATTGAGGTCGAAGTGACTTCGCCCGCCAGCGATATTGCCTTTACCTGGCGCCAGGGCCTGTTTACCTTTGTGCCCATGGCGTTGATTTTTTCACTGCTGCTAATGACCGTGACCAATAACTGGCTGAAACGTAAACTTTCGCCGCGTGACCAGCTGCGGCGAGCGATGCTCCATCGGGAGTTTTCCGTTAATTACCAGCCGATTTACCATATCTCTGGCGGCAAAGTCAGCGGGGCTGAAGTGCTGATGCGCTGGCAGCGGCCTGACGGTCACTGGGTCAGGCCGGATATGTTTATCAGCGCTGCAGAAGCGGAGGAGATGATCATCCCGCTGACTCGCCATTTGATCGAACTGGTGCTGGAAGACGCAAAACAGTGGACCCTGCCGCCAGATTTTCGTCTGGCGATCAACGTGGCGGCCGCCCATGTACAGCATGATGATTTTGTTGAGGATATGCGCTATTTTGCCCGGGGTATGGCGGTACACCGGCCGGATATCACGCTGGAGCTGACCGAACGCAGCCTGCTTTCTGACGGAGAAGACGTAGTGCAAAAGCTGCAGTTACTGCGCAGTGAAGGGATTCATATCGCCATTGATGACTTTGGCACCGGCCACTGCTCGCTCTCTTATCTGCAAACCTTTCCGCTGGATTACCTGAAGATTGACCGCGGCTTCGTCAACGCTATCGAGTCAACAACGGGCGAAGCGCCGGTGCTGGATGCGATCATCACGTTAAGCCACAAGCTGGGACTAAAAATTGTGGCCGAGGGCGTAGAAAACGCCACCCAACTCCACTACCTGAAAGCGCGTGGGGTGATGTTTATTCAGGGTTACTATTATGCCCGTCCAATGGACAGTCGGTTATTTATGTCCTGGATGCAGCAGGAAGGCCAATGTCCACTGGCTTAAATAGTCAGAAGCAGGCTGAATTAAGGTCGTCGGCAAAAACCGTAACGATTTTCAATTTCATTTACGCAGCTTCTGCGCAGCCCGTAATGCTACCTTCACCGCATCGTCCTCAAGGACCCTTTTTTGTTCGCTGTGCGTTATCCCTGCCTTTTCGCGATGGGCTTTCGTCCTGTCATTAATTCTGCCCAGCATGGTAATAATTTGCGTTGAAACCTGCTGATGCTCTTGATATATATCTAAATAGCCTTTCTTGCGATATTTCCAAAAACGGAACAAAGATAAAAAACTATACTTATCAACCATTTGATATATTAAACCCCGCATTTTTCCGGCCACTAACCCTTAAACCGGACAACCGTCATCGTCGCTGTTTCTTCCGTCATCTTTGCCTCACCAGGCCTTAATTTTCCTGATAAATTAATCCTGAGGGGCTGACGGGTAAGACGTTACTAAGACTGGCAGAATTTTAAATTAGCGCCCGTTTTTTCCAGCCAGTAATTTTCTAAATGAAAACGATTTTTATTATACATTGTCACACCGCATAACGGCGCCCGGCAGTATTACCTATCATATCAACAGGCGCAATACTAAAATTGGCAGGGTGTAAGGCTTAACCTGAATATAAAAGCAGGTGCCTTTCTCTCTTATTTTCATTTGACCGGGCGGTGCTTTGCTTCTATTTTTCCCTGTTATATGCCGTTCCCGGTACGCTCTGGCGTCCGGTTACCGCTGGTTACATAATCTAATTTCAGGTAGAAATTATGTTACGCAGCGCAGAGACGATATACTGGAAGCTGACAGATGTTTGTTAACAAAAGAACGAATTTGCTGCTTATCTCTGTCTGCCGGGCGTAAGCCCGTACACCATTCGTTCTGCTTCTCCGCCGTGGCGGCATGAGCAGGGCGTAAGATTATTTCCGGGAAACAGTCAATTACAGGGTGCTTTATATGAAGCTACGTAGGAAGCGTGTTAAGCCAATTGGCTTAAAAGACGTAACGATCATTGATGATGCCAGGTTACGCAAGGCCATTACCGCAGCGTCGCTGGGTAACGCTATGGAGTGGTTTGACTTTGGGGTATATGGCTTTGTCGCCTATGCATTGGGCCAGGTCTTTTTCCCTGGTGCTGACCCTGGCGTACAGATGATCGCCGCGCTGGCAACCTTTTCCGTTCCTTTCCTGATCCGCCCGCTTGGCGGCCTGTTCTTTGGCGCACTGGGCGATAAGTATGGTCGTCAGAAAATCCTCTCTATTACCATTGTTATCATGTCAGTCAGTACATTCTGTATTGGCCTGATACCTTCTCATGCCTCTATCGGCATTTGGGCGCCCATCCTGCTGCTGCTGTGTAAAATGGCGCAGGGCTTCTCCGTAGGGGGTGAATATACCGGCGCCTCTATCTTCGTGGCCGAATACTCGCCGGACCGCAAACGCGGCTTTATGGGCAGCTGGCTGGACTTTGGGTCTATCGTCGGCTTTGTCACCGGCGCGGGTCTGGTGGTCGTGATTTCTACCGTGATCGGCGAAGCGAACTTCCTTGAATGGGGCTGGCGTATTCCGTTCTTCGTAGCACTGCCACTGGGCCTGATCGGGATTTATCTGCGTAATGCGCTGGAAGAAACGCCTGCGTTCCAGCAGCATGTTGAGAAGCTGGAACAGGGTGACCGCGAAGGTCTGGCCGACGGCCCTAAAGTGTCGTTTAAGGACATCGCGACCAAGCACTGGAAAAGCCTGCTGGCCTGTATCGGTCTGGTGCTGTCTACCAACGTCACCTACTACATGCTGCTGACCTACATGCCAAGCTATCTGTCGCATAACCTTCACTACTCCGAAGATCACGGCGTAATGATTATTATCGCGATTATGATTGGTATGCTGTTCGTGCAGCCGGTAATGGGGTTGATGAGCGATAAGTTCGGCCGTCGTCCGTTTGTGATTATCGGCAGTATCGCCCTGCTGCTGCTGGCAATTCCGTGCTTTATGCTGATTAACAGTGGCGTGATGGGGCTGATTTTCGCCGGTCTGCTGCTGCTGGCGGTGATCCTGAACTGTTTTACGGGTGTGATGGCCTCGTCGCTGCCAGCGATGTTCCCTACCCATATCCGCTACAGCGCGCTGGCCAGCGCCTTTAATATTTCCATCCTGGTAGCAGGCCTGACGCCAACGCTGGCGGCCTGGCTGGTGGAGTCCACCGGCAACCTCTATATGCCCGCCTATTATCTGATGGTGGTAGCCGTTGTCGGTCTGATTACCGGTATCATGATGAAGGAAACGGCCAATATGCCGCTGCGTGGCGCAACGCCTGCTGCTTCTGATATTGCCGAAGCAAGAGAGCTGCTGCAGGAACATCACGATAATATCGAGAGCAAGATTGAAGATATTAGCGAGCAGATTGCCGAGCTGGAAGAAAAGCGTAAGCACCTGATCAACCAGCACCCCCGCATTAACGAGTAACAACGAGTCATGTAAAAAGCCCGCAGATGCGGGCTTTTTTTTGTCCTTCCGTCAGCTTTTTCCGCCCGCTGTCCAGTAGGTGCCGGTTTCCGGCAGCGGCAAAAATGCTTCGTTCATTTCACGTAGCGTGTTCGCCGGGTCCAGATCGTGGAACAGCTGCGGATGCAGCGTTTTAGCCATAGCTTCCACCGCCAGCAGATGCCACGGACTCAGATAAAAATTGTGCCAGATAGCCAGGGTTTTGCCCTGACGAACAGCCGCCAGCTGCGAGATAACCGGCTGACCCGCCAGCGCGTGCGAGAAACTTTGCTGCGCGGTCGCAGAGTCTACCAGAGGGCCAAGCTGTAGCCGATGTGGCTGCTGCGCATCGCCCAGTCCGGTCGCCAGAAAAAAATCGGGCCGGGCAGCCAGTACCGCTTCTGCGCTGAGCTGGCCAAACACGCCGCTGAATCGACCGGCCGCAATATTGTCGCCGCCTGCATACGTCAGCAGATCGGCCAGATTACCGTGTCCTACCGTGGTGCAGCAGCCTTCCCGACGGCCAATATGGAGTTGCAGCATAACGCGCGGCCTGACCGGTGCAGCCTGACGCAGGCGGTCCTGGATTAGCGCCATATGCCGTTGATAAAAGGCAATAAAACGCTGTGTTTTTTGCGGATCGCCCAGCGCCTCGCCCAGAATTTTCAGGCTCGGCACGGTATTTTTCAGCGGATCGATTCGGGTATCGACGTAAATAACCGGGATTCCCGCTGCCCCCAGCTGCGTTAGCATGTCGTCCTGCACCGCAGGCTTTTTGGCGTAAAGTGGCAAAATCACCAGATCCGGCCGCAGCGCGATCGTTTTTTCCATGCTGAGCTGGCCCGGATTGGCTCCCCCAATCAGCGGAATCTTCTTCATCGCGGGAAACGCGGTGCTGTAGCGTGCCCAGGTTTGCCTGTCGTAATGCGGCAGATCGCCGGGCCAACCCACCACATGCCGCAGCGGATTGCCATTTTCCACCAGCGCCAGTGTATAAAGCAGTCGCCCCTCACCCAGTACCACGCGCTGTGGATTATCCGGTACCGTCACCTTGCGTTGCAAAATATCGGTAAGGGTCTTCGCCTGCAGCGTAGCGCAGGCTAATAACAACAGCAGGATCAGCCATTTTTTCATCAAATTTTCCGTCAGGGTCAGAAATCAACAGAAGCTGAAACGACGATTTCGCGCGGTGCACCTTCGCTGACACGCAGGTTGCCGCCGCTGGATTCGTAGTAGGCTTTATCAAACAGATTATTAATGTTGAGCTTTAGCTGCGTATGTTTGCCCACCAGCTTGCTGTCCCAGGCGGCGAAAGCATCTGCAACCGTATAGTCTGGCAGAGTGAAACTGTTTTCCGGATCGCCCGCGCGCGACCCAACGTAACGTGCACCACCGCCAATCCGTACCTCACCCGGCAGCCAGGAAAAGCGCATGCCGTGCGTCAGATAAAGGCTGCCGCTGTTAGCTGGCGCATTGGCCAGACGATTGCCTACGTTGGCCGGATGAATATTATCCTCGACGATTTCCGTTTTATCATGGCTGTAAGTGGCTATCAGATTCCAGTCCGGCGCCAGCTCGCCGTTGATTTCCACTTCCGCGCCGGTAGATCGCGCTTCAGGGATGGTGCGCGTACTGCCGTTGATCAGCACTGACATATCTTTCTCATCAATACGATACAGCGCCAGCGTGGCGGATACGGCGGGCAGCACCTGCCATTTTGCGCCCACTTCATAAGTGGTGCCTTTTTCCGTAGAGGCGACGTTACCGTCGTCGTCAGTCTGCGTTGAAGGCGTGAAAGACTTGCTGTAGCTGCCGTAGAGCGAGAGATCCGGCAGCATTTTATACACCAGCCCCACCTGCGGCAGGAAGGCATCGCCGCGATCGTTTAGCGTGCTCTGCGGATTAGCCCAGCCGCTGCTGGCGGTTTGGGTATAGCGCTGGTAACGAGCACCCGCTACGGCTATCCATTTGTCGGTCAGATGAATACTGTCTTTGGCATACAGCGAGCGACTATAGAGGTTAGTGCGTAAGTTACTTTGCGCATCGGCAAGGGTACTTGTGTTGACCGGTGGCTCTTCGCCATAAACCGGGTCGTACATGTTGAAGGTTTTTGAGACTTTGCCGCGATAGGAATAAGCCTTGTAGGTTTCATCCTGCTCGTAGTCGACGCCCAGCATGATATCGTGCTGCATCCCCCCAATCTGCGGGCTGCCACCTATATCCCAGGCGAGATAGGTTGTCTGATGATTGAAGCCGCGATTGGCGTCTGCACGGCGCGAGACGATGCCGGTAGCCGCGTTGACGGCCGTGGTGCGCACTTCATTACTGTTATAACGACGTTGCATCCAGGCATAGTTAAGATGGGTCTCCCAGGTTTCATCCAGGCTGTAAGCGTAGCTGACGTTAAGACGCTTATTTTTCCCCCAGGCGTGGTTGGCGCTGTCGTCCAGGCGTTGATTATAGGGAATGTTCACCGGCTTTTTATTGATAAACGCGGTGCCGCGGTCGACCGGGATATCAAATTTGTATTCGGTATAGCTGATGTTAAAAGCGGCTTTTTCGCCATACCAACTCAGCGATGGCGACAGCAGCGTATGTTCTTTGGCGCCAAAGTTGCGCCAGTAGTCTTCACGCTGACGCTCGGCAATCAGGCGGAAAGCAAAGCCGTCGCCCAGCGGCCCGGTGATGTCCAGGCTGCCAGTACCGCCGCCAACGCTGGTGGTTTCGCCGCCAATATGCGTGTGCCATTCATACTGCGGCTTTTTGCTAATCAGGTTGATGATGCCGCCCGGATTCTGAATGCCGTACAGCAGCGAGGCTGAGCCTTTCAACACTTCCACATGATCAACGGTACTGTCCATCGACAGTCCCTGATTGCTGCGTACGCCATCGATAAAAATAGAACCGTCAGAGTTGCTGCCGAAGCCGCGCTTGACGAAGCCGTCTTCAATAGCGCCCAGCGTGTTGCCCTGACTGACGCCGCTAACAAACTTCATGGCATCGGTCACGCTTTTCACCTGATAGTCTTTTATCACCTGCGGCGTAACCACGCTGACGGACTGCGGCGTTTCACTGCGCGGCAGCGGCATTTTACTTGCCGCGCTTGCGGTATCCTGGCTATAGCTTCCCGTCTCGCCAATACTGTCAGCGGTAACGGTCAGCGTTTGCTCTTTCGCGGTGTCGGCTGTTGCCAGCGCCGCCGTGCTGAACAGCAGAGTAGGTAAAAGAAGAGGTATTTTCCCGGCAAAAGGGACAGCAGAAAATGGTTTCATCAATAAAAGCGCTGATAGAAGTAAAGTTGCCGCGGATGATAATAATTTTCATTTCTATTAGCAATTTCAAAAAGCGGTCGACTCAATAAAAAAGGCCCGCAGGCCCTTTTCCGCACGCTTCTGTGCGGTCAGAACGGGTAGCGCAGCCCCACATTGCCGGTATAGCCTTCCGTAACCGCCCCCAAGCGGTGTGCATATTTTACCTGGAGATAAACGCTGGAACGGGGGTTCAGCTGGCTGCTGAGAACAGCGCCAGCCTGTTCAGGTTGGAATCCGCAGTCACCAGCCAGCTGCTGGCGCTGTTGAGGAGTAGTGGATTAACATTTTGCGTCGCCCCATGGCGCGTGGAATCCTCGGTAACGGTCCAGGGTGAAGATCCCATAACGTATAACGGCAGAGAGAACAAAAGACCCCGGATAAAAGGCCGTACTATTATAGCCATGATGCTTCATTTCGTTAACATCCATGATAACTACATATAAAAAGGCTAGCGAATTTCCATGCGAGAAAGGGCAATATCTGCCAGACGAATTTTCTGAAAAAAAAGACCAAAGGATAAAATCAATAAATATAAAAACTGGCATAACCTGCCGTTCCTGCGCACCCTTCCCCGGATAATACTGAGGCTATAGTAGTACATAGCCTTAGCAGCAAAAGAGGTTTTCCAAAAAAACATCATATAAAAACAGGGTGATCTGTTTATTTAAAAGATAATAATTAAAATTATCGGAAATATTTTTGACTAAAGGCGTTAGCAAACCTCTTTATTTCCACCCCATTGCAAAATAAATATTTATCTCCACGTATCCACCCGCCTGTCGCTATTTTATGTCTCGGCAAGATTTAACTGAAGCATTTACATTAATTAATAACAGGAAAACTTATTTAGCAGACTACTTCGTCAGAAGAACGACCGGGGGAGTAAGAAATTAACAGTATAAGCCTCGTCCTTCTACGCCTTTTAATCTTTTTCTTTCAGGCAGCGTGATAAATATTGACCCGCATGACGTTATGCCGCCCACAGTGCCGGCGGCAGATCGACCCTGGAGGCTGGCGGTTTCGCCAGCGCAGGATTCACAACGCCTGCGCGCACGCCCATGCAGAACTCCAGGCCCATTGGAAATTGTAGCCGCCAAGCCAACCGGTAACGTCGACGACCTCTCCAATAAAATAGAGGCCTGGTACATCCCGCGCCTCCAACGTTTTCGATGAAAGCGCATCGGTATCCACACCGCCCAGCGTCACTTCGGCGGTGCGATAGCCTTCTGTGCCGTTGGGCTGCACACGCCAACCGTGAAGCGTTTCCGCCAGCTCAGCCTGCTGACGGCCGTTAAGCTGCTTCAGGGTGCACTCCGGCACGTGGCCAAGCAGCTGCAGGCATTCCACCAGCCGACGAGGCAAGACTTTAGCCAGCGTATTTTTCAGGCTTTGGTTGGGGTGAGCCTCGCGCTCTTCAGTGAGCAAAGCATTGAGAGCGTGCTCAGGCGAAAGGTTAATGGTCACAAATTCGCCAGGCTGCCAGTAGCTGGAAAGCTGTAGCACAGCCGGGCCAGAGAGTCCGCGATGGGTAAACAGCAGGGCCTCTTTAAAAACGGTGCCGTCTTCTGCCGTCATCACAGCAGGAACGGCAACGCCGGAAAGCGTTTGCAGCGGCTCAAGCAGCGGTTTGTGCAGCGTAAACGGGACAAGGCCCGCGCGCGTTGGGAACACCTTCAGGCCAAACTGCTCGGCAATTTTATAGCCGAAAGGCGAGGCGCCCAGGCCGGGCATGGAAAGCCCGCCGGAAGCAATAACCAGTTTTTCAGCCTGCACTACGCTGCCGTTCAGCTCCAGCGTATAGCCGTTATCTTGCGTCACTTTCAGGACTTCACTGCGCAGCCGCAGCGTCACCTGCCCGGCTTCGCACTCTTTCAGTAACAGATCCACGATCTGCTGGGCCGAGTCATCACAGAAAAGCTGACCCAGCGTTTTTTCATGCCACTGAATACCGTGACGATTGACCAGGTCGATAAAATCCCACTGCGTATAACGTGCCAGCGCAGATTTACAAAAATGCGGGTTATGCGACAGGTAGGCCGCAGGCTCGGTATAAAGATTAGTGAAGTTACAGCGGCCGCCGCCCGACATCAGAATTTTGCGTCCCGCTTTTTTGCCGTTATCCAGCACCAGCACACGCTTGCCCCGCTGCCCGGCCTGGGCGGCGCAAAACAGACCAGCCGCACCTGCGCCAATAATGATAACGTCAAATTTGTCCACACTGCTCTCCGGCCCGAGGCTTAAAAAAACGCTGATTGTAATGACAAGACGGGCTTCCTGCCAGCGTCACAAAAGCGTCATACGTGGCCATCTTTATAACTGGATGATTTTTATACTTTTCAGGACCGCTATTTACTCGGTTTGACGTATTAATGTCAAAAAAAGTCTATATTTCACTTTCCCCCTGCGCGGTTTCTCGCTGATAATGCGCCGCGTTCATGTCCTCCAAAATGGCGTAACGCTTATGCTACATCTGTTTGCTGGTCTTGATTACCATACCGGCCTGTTACTCGTCCTTGCCCTGCTCTT
>Ga0157358_1000080_pt1 | contig 36294 bp, 31 predicted proteins | sample AttcapACBM2_FD_111484 | JGI IMG/M metagenome (GOLD analysis project Ga0157358, IMG submission 111484) | Fungus gardens microbial communities from leaf cutter ant in Botucatu, State of São Paulo, Brazil - Atta capiguara ACBM2 | ecosystem: Host-associated > Fungi > Mycelium > Unclassified ... | reverse complement strand
GCGCGCGGTGCGCCCTGGCCTGCCCACTGCGCGCCAAAGCCGTGCTCGCCCTGCGCCGCAGCCGCGGCGGCGAGCGCTTTCCCCAGCGAGTAGGCCAGCGGATAGTCCGGGATCGCCTCCCGCTAGACGTCTCGCGTCGCCTGGCAAAAGGCGTTGCTCAGACAGCGCGCCGGGCGGCCGGAAATCGCGGCGGTCATTTCGGTCTCCCTGGCCGCGTCGCTTTTCAGCGCCGCGCGCCAGGCGGCGTTGGCGGCCGACTCGGGGCAGAGTAGAAAGGCTGTTCCCAGCTGTACGCCGGCTGCGCCGAGCTTCATCATCGCGGCGATGTCGCTGCCGTCCATGATGCCGCCTGCGGCGATAACGGGAAGATCGCACGCATTGCGGATTGTCTGTACCAGCGTCCGCGTGTTCATCTGCGCATCCGCCTGTTCAGGATCGAAAATGCCGCGATGGCCGCCCGCCTCAAAACCCTGCGCCACCACGAAATCGATGCCTGCGGCGGCGGCCAGGCGCGCTTCCTCAACAGAGGTGGCGCTTGCCAGTGTCACCATACCTTGCTTTTTCAGCCGCTCGATAACCGACTGCTCCGGCAGGCCGAAATGAAAACTTACCGCGGCGGGCGCAGCCTCAAGGAGCGGCTCAAGCAGCGGGGAGGCGGCGTCGAACGTCGGATAGATCTCGGTCAGCGCGGGCGGCGGCGGGGCGCCATACTGCGCAAACAGCGGCGCAAAGCGCTCCAGCCAGGCGCGTTCGCGTTCGGCATTGCGCTGCGGCGGGGCATGACAAAAGAGATTCACGTTTACCGGCGCGGCGGTGAGCTGCCGCAATCGGCTCAGCATGGCGCTGGCCTGCTCCTGATTTGAGGCGCCCAGGCTGATCGAGCCTAGCGCGCCGGCATTGCTCACCGCTGCGGCCAGTTCGGGAGTAGAGACGCCCGCCATTGGGGCCTGAATTAAAGGAAAGGCTATCTGTAACGCGCGGCAGAGTGGATTGTCCATCTTCGCTCTCCTGCTGGTGGAATCGACAGCGGGCAGCATCGCGTCGCTGCGACAGAAACGCAACTGCGGCGCTCAACTCTGCGCGTCAGGCTGCAAAAATTCGACTGGCGTAGCAGCCTATGCACCGTCGATAAGACAGATAACAGACGCTATAGTGAACAGGGAGAAGATAACGCCTCATTTAGTTACAGCATACTTGAAGGTTGTCTGTAATATCCACCATCAGCATCTGTGCAAATACATCTGACTCTACAGATAAGACGGCTGGCTTATCCGTCCGGAAGCGCAGGGCTTCCGGATAGTTGCCATCTGTCAGATGCCATGCTCCAGCCACGCCGTAATCTGCGTCACCATTGCCTGCGTCGAAATGCCGTAGCGATCGTGCAGCGTTGGCAGCGCGCCCGCGTCGAGAAAGGCATCGGGCAGGGCGATCTGCCGGAAACGGGGCGTCACACCGTGGCGCAGCAGCGTTGCCGCGATGGCTTCGCCCAGCCCACCGGTAATCGAGTGGTTTTCCGCCGTAATCACCAGCCGTCCCGCGCTGACCGCTTCGCCGGCCTCGCGCAGTATCGTCGCTTCGTCCAGCGGCTTGATCACCGGCGAGTGCACCACGCCGACCTCAATGCCGCGGCTCTCCAGCTGTTCAGCCGCCTCCAGCGCGCGCATCGTCATTAAGCCGCTGCTGATAATCACCGCATGTTTGCCTGAGCGCAGCCGCTGCGCTTTGCCGTGCTGATAGCGATAGTCATACTTATCCAGCACCAGCGGCACCTTGCCGCGCAGCAGGCGCATATAGACCGGCCCCTGATGGTCGGCGATGGCCGGCACCACCTGGCTGATTTCCCGCGAATCGCAGGGATCGATAATCGTCAGGTTAGGCATGCCGCGAAATATCGCCAGATCCTCGGTCGCCTGATGGCTCGGACCGTAGCCGGTGGTGAGCCCGGGCAGGGCGCAGGCGATTTTCACGTTCAGATTCTCTTCGGCGATCGCCATGCAGATAAAGTCATAGGCGCGGCGCGAGGCGAACACCGCGTAGGTGGTGACGAACGGCGTAAAGCCTTCGCGCGCCATGCCGGCGGCTGCGCTCATCAGCAGCTGCTCCGCCATGCCCATCTGAAAGAAACGGTCAGGAAAGGCGTCGGCGAAGAGGTGCAGATCGGTATATTTACTCAGGTCGGCGGTTAAACCGACGATATCCTGCCGCTGGCGCGCCAGCTCGACCAGCGCATGGCCAAAAGGCGCAGCTTCCGTCGGCTGGCCCTCGGCGGCAATCGAGGCGATCATCGCCGAGGTTGTCAGGCGTTTTTTTACCGTTGAAGTACTCATTTTATTCTCCCTGTTCCAGCGCAGTAAGGGCTTTATCCCACTCATCGGCGTCGACGCGGATAAAATGGGTTTTCTCCCGGGTTTCCAGGAAAGGCACGCCTTTGCCCATTCGGGTATCGCATATAATTACGCGCGGCTGCGCTTGCGGCCAGTCGCGCGCGGCGTCAAAGGCGGCGACCAGCGCATCGATATCGTTGCCGTCCACCCGCTGCGCATACCAGCCGAAAGCCTGCCAGCGCTCGACGATGGGCTCAAACGCCAGAATCTCGCTGCTGTGGCCATCCGCCTGCTGGTTATTGACGTCGATAATCGCAATCAGATTATCGAGCCGCCAGTGTGACGCCGACATGGCGGCCTCCCAGGTCGAGCCCTCATTCAGCTCCCCGTCGGAAAGCAGGTTATAGACCCACGACCTCGAGCCCTTACGCTTCAGCCCCAGGCAGGCGCCAACCGCAATGCCCAGGCCGTGGCCGAGCGAGCCGCCGGTGATCTCCATACCGGGCGTATAGGCCGCCATGCCCGACATTGGCAGACGGCTCTCGTCGCTGCCGTAGGTTTCACGCTCCGCTTCGGGAATGACGCCCGCCTCCAGCAACGCCGCATAGAGGGCGATAGCGTAGTGGCCGATAGAGAGATAGAAACGATCGCGACCTTCCCATTTGGGATCCTCGGCGCGATAGTTCAGCGCGTGGAAATAGCTCACGGCGAGCAGATCGGCGGCGCCCAGCGCCTGACCAATATAGCCCTGGCCCTGAACCTGGCCCATCAGCAGCGCATGGCGTCGAATGCGCGTGGCGCGCTGTCGTAGGGTCAGCGGCGCCGACGAAGTAAGGGTATGCATAGAACCTCCTGATTAACGATTAACATCCGCTGCCCGAATACGCAGCACGCAGAGCGCGCCGAGCAGCAGAACCGCAGCGATAAAGTACATGCCCGACGCGGGCGAGCCGGTCAGCGTGGTAATCGAGCCGATAAGCCAGGGCGAAAAAAAGCCGGCGAGATTGGCGATGCAGTTCACCGCCGCGATGCCCGCGGCGGCAGAGACGCCGCCCAGCAGATTGGTCGGCAGCATCCAGAACAGCGACGAGGCGGAGAGAATCCCCGCCGCCGCCAGGCAGAGAAAGAACAGCGACAGCGTGACGCTGTGGCCCAGCAGGGTCGCCATCGTCAGGCCCGCCATGCCGAGCACCATCGGTACGATAAGGTGCCAGCGCCGCTCGCGATGGCGATCGCCGCTGCGGCCCGCCATCAGCATAAACACGATGGCGCAGAGATAGGGCAGACTGGTGAGCAGGCCGATATGCAGCGGCTCGCGGATGCCGGCATTTCTTACCAGCGTCGGCAGCCAGAAGGTCAGGGCGTACTGACCCATCACCACGCAAAAGTAGATCGCCGCCAGCGTCCAGAGGCGTTTGTCCGCCACAAACTCTTTAATAGTGCCGTGATGCGACTTTTGCTGGTTATCCTCATCCAGATCGGCGCGCACCATGCGTTTTTCGCCTTCATCGAGCCAGCTCGCCTGTTCGACGCGATCTTTCAGCACCACCAGCACCACACACCCCATCAGAATGGTCGGGATCGCCTCCAGCATGAACATCCACTGCCAGCCGGCCCAGCCGTGCGATCCGGCGAAGGTTTCCATAATCCAGCCGGAGAGCGGGCCGCCGATCATGCCGGAAAGCGGAATGGCGACGAACCAGAGCACCGTCATGCGCGCCCGGCGGTGAGCGGGAAACCAGTAGGTGAGATAGAGCAGCAACCCGGGCGCCAGTCCGGCTTCGGCCACGCCCAGCAGGAAGCGCAGCAGATAGAACTGCCAGGCAGTCTCGACAAAGGCGAAGGCGCCGGAGATCAGGCCCCAGGTGATCATAATGCGGGCGATCCAGCGGCGCGCGCCGACGCGATGCAGGATCAGGTTGCTGGGCACCTCAAAGAAAAAGTAACCGAGAAAAAAGATCCCGGCGCCGAGGCCGTAGACCGTTTCGCTCAGCGAGAGATCGTCCATCATTTGCAGCTTGGCGAAGCCGACGTTGACGCGATCCAGATAGGCGCAGAGGTAACACAACATTAAGAACGGCATCAGGCGCCAGGCGATTTTGCGGTAGGCGCCGTCGCGCGCAGCGACCGCCGCACCGATATTCAGCGTTGTCATGATTATCACTCCGGGAGTGAACCAGCAGCCTGGCTGCTGGAGAAAAGGGGGACGATCAGTGGATCAGCATGCCGCCGTTCACGTCTAAGGTGACGCCGGTGAGGTAGCTGGAGAGATCGCTGGCGAGAAACAGCGCGGCGTGCGCCACGTCGTCAGCGGCGCCGAGACGTCCGAGGGGAATCGAATCAATAATGGCGTGACGGCGCTCGTCGTGCAGCAGTCCGCCGGTGATATCGGTCTGGATCAGGCCGGGCGTCAGGGCGTTGACGCGGATCTGATCCGGCCCGAACTCGCGCGCCATCGCTTTGGTCAGGCCCAGGACGCCCGCCTTCGCGGCGCTGTAGTGCGGACCGCCGAAGATGCCGCCGCCGCGCTGCGCCGATACCGACGAGAGACAGACGATGCTGCCGCCGCCCTGACGCTGCATCACAGGGATCACCGCCTGCGACATCAGCAGCGTGCCGCGCAGGTTGACATCCAGTATACGGTTGTAGTCTTCGAGGCCGATTTCCAGCGTTTTCACCGGCTGCGTAATGCCGGCGTTATTCACCAGCACGTCGATGCGGCCATACTCCTTCAGGACCTCAGCGACGGCGCGCTGAATCGCCTCGGCGTCGGTGACGTTGGCCGCAAGGCCCAGATGGCCGGATCCCAGCTCCAGCGCGGTGCGCTGCGCTGCCGCTTCATCAAGATCGAGCACTACCACGCGCGCGCCGTGGTGAGCGAAACAGGCGGCCGTAGCGCGTCCAATACCGCGCTGAGACGCGGCGCCCGTAATAATCGCAACTTTCTCTTTCAGCAACATAACTGACTCCAGATTCTTTTTTTATAGGGTTCGGTATCGCTACCGGCAGGGTTCATCCTCAGCATCAGAAATAGCGCGCAAAGTGGCAATGCAAAAAAATTCATTTGATGCTGAATGAAATTGTTGGTTTGATGCAGTTAACAATTTTCAATGTTTAAAACGGACATAAATCACAAAACCGTGAGCGGGAATAGTTATGGAAAAGCCAGTCAGCCAGCTTCCTTCATTAAAATCGCTGCGCGTCTTTGAGGAAGTGGCGCAATCAGGAAACGTGGCGCGCGCGGCGGAAAAATTAAATATCACCCCCTCGGCGGCGAGCCACCAGCTGGCGAAACTGGAAAAAGAGCTGGGCTCGATTCTGTTTCACCGCTCGGCGAAAGGGGTAGCGTTAACCCTGGCGGGCGAGCGCTATTTAGCGGAGATTCGGCCGCTGATCCTCAGCCTGACGCAGGCGACAGCGCGGCTGCGCAATGAGAAAGATCGCAGCGCGCTGCGCATTCACTGCGCGCCCAGTTTTGGGCTGTTATGGCTGCTGCCGCGTATTCATCAGTTTCGCGAAGCGCACCCCGACATACAGGTTTCGCTCTCCTGCTCCTATGAGAACTTATCCTTCAGCCGCGATGATATCGATATTGCGGTGCGCCATGGATTTCCGGAATGGAAGGCGTTTGAAATAAAAACGATTCGCCATGAAAAAATGTCGGTGCTGGCGTCGCCCGACTATCTGGATAAATATCCGCTGCGCTCGCCGGACGAATTAAATAACCACGCGCTGATCCTTTCCGAATCGCCGTTAATTCAGTGGCCGCAGTGGTTCGCCACGCAGCAATTGCCGCAGCCGACTCAGGAGTGGCTGTTTCGCTTCGACCGATCCTATATGAGCCTGGAGGCGGCGATGCTCGGCCACGGGCTGATCTTCGAAAGCGAACTGCTGGCCGCCGACTATCTTCGCAGCGGCAAACTGGTCAGAGTATTTGACGACGCCATGAGCCTGCCGGTCAGCGCCCATCACCTGGTTTATCCGCGCGGCTATGCGCAGTTCCCGCGCGTCAGTTACTTTTTGCAGTGGATTCAGGCGCAGCTGGACGCCTGACGCGCAGCGTCAGCCGCGGTATCGGATAGCCTCTACAAAAGCGGCGAAGGCGGAAGAGGTGTTGCGTCGGTTGGGATAGTAAAGGTGATAGCCTTCGAACAGTGGGCTCCAGTCGGCGAGCACTTCAATCAGGCGGCCCGCCTCAATATGGGGCCGCGCCATATGCTCCGGCACACAGGCCAGGCCAATGCCGTCCAGCGCGCCGTTCAGCACATGGATAATGCTGTTGGATAGCAGCGGACCGTTTACCCGAATCGTTAACTTGCGGCCCGCTTTTTCAAACTCCCACGCGTAGACGCTGCCGCCCGGCGAGTGGCGAATATTGATGCAGCGGTGAGCCGTAAGATCCTGCGGAACCACCGGAACCGGATGCGCCTGAAAATAGGCGGGGGTGCCGACCACCGCGAGCCGCCAGTCGGGCCCGAGGCGCACCGCAATCATATCGCGGCTGATCGACTCTCCCAGCCGAATGCCGGCATCGAAACGTTCGGTGACGATATTGGTAAAGCCGTAGTCGATGCAGATTTCCACGCTGATATCGGGATAGCTGGCAAAAAAGGCGGGCAGCGCAGGGCGCAACAGGATCTCGGCGGCATCGTCGGAACAGGTGATGCGTATATTGCCGGCCGGGGTATTGCGTAATTCGCCAATGCGCGCAATTTCGCTGTTGATCTGTTCGAATAACGGCGCCACGGACTGCAATAAACGTTCGCCCGCTTCGGTCGGCGCGACGTTGCGTGTGGTGCGCGCCAGCAGGCGCACGCCGATACGCTCTTCCAGATTGCGAATGGTATGGCTGAGCGCAGACGGACTCACACCTAGGCCTGCCGCTGCTTTGGTAAAACTCTGCTCGCGCGCCACAGCAATAAATGCCTGAATATCATTCATCTTATCCCGTCCTTATTTATGATTTTAATTCACAGAGACTGAAAAATTAGCCTGGTCAGGAGAGGGAATCCAACGCCATTTCGCTAATCGCACAGATCATTAAAACCCGCAATGCGCTGTTAAATGGCGCTGTGCGGGCGTTTCATTAATTAATGAATTTTATTCAGCAGCGTATGCGGTGAGAGCCGGTTAATCATTCCACTCTTCTCTGTAAGGATAGGGCGAAAGCAAAAGCGATTAAGACCGGAGCATTATGTATATTCAGATAAATAATAAGACCGTTCAGGTCGATGCCGAAGGAGACACGCCGTTACTCTGGGTAATACGCGACGACCTGGGTATGACGGGAACGAAATATGGCTGCGGTCTGGCGCAGTGCGGCGCCTGTTCGGTGATGATCGACGGGCAGGTAGTACGATCCTGCGTGACCCCGATCGATAAAGTCGCCGGAAAGCAGATCACCACCATTGAAGCAATTGAGAGCGACGATGTGGGTAAGCGCGTGGTGGCGGCCTGGGTGAAGCATCAGGTGCCGCAGTGCGGCTACTGCCAGTCGGGACAGGTGATGGCGGCAACCGCGCTGCTCAGGCAGAACGCGCATCCCTCAGACCAGGAGATCGCAGCGGCGATGGTGAATCTTTGCCGCTGCGGCACTTATAACGCCATTAGCGCGGCCATCCGCGAGGTGGCGGGCCAGGGAGGCGATCGGTGAGAGAACAGTCCGCATCATCCGAATTTCCCCGCGGCGAAGACCCCGCCAACCTGTCACGCCGCCGCTTTTTACTGGCGTCGGGCAGCGTGGCGGGGGCGCTGGTGCTGGGCATTGGCCTGCCATTAGGCCAGCCGCGCGCCCAGGCGGCGCTGCAGAGCCTGCCGCCCGGCACGCGCGTGCCCGCCTTTCTTGAGATCCGTCCAGACAGCAGCGTGCGTTTTCTATCACCGTTTATCGAAGGCGGACAGGGGATCTTTACCGCCATGGCGCAGATCGTCGGCGAAGAGCTGGATGCCGATCCCGCCACCTTTATCGTTGAGAACGCACCGGCCGGCGACGAGTACAAGGTCATGGACAGCGGCATGCGCATCACCGGCGGCAGTCAGTCGGTGCGTACCAGCTACACCACCATGCGCCGCCTCGGCGCGCTGGCGCGCCATATGCTGCTGCAGGCGGCGACAAGCGCGCTGTCAGTGCCGCTCGCCTCGCTGCGCACCGAGCCGGGGAAGGTGATACACGACGCTTCAGGACGGACGCTGACCTACGGCGAGCTGGCCAGCCGCGCGCGCGATCTGCCGGTTCCGCCTGCGGACGCGGTCAGCCTGAAAGATCCCGCGCAGTTCCGCTGGATCGGCAAGCCCGTCAAGCGCCTGGATGCCTGGGAGAAATCAACCGGGCAGGCGGTTTACACCATCGACTGCCGCGTCGACGATATGCTGCATGCGGCGGTGCAGCACGCGCCGCGTTTTGGCATGACGCCGGGCGCATGGCGCAACGAGTCGCAGGTCAGGGCGATGAAGGGCGTGCACTCGGTGCACCGACTGCCGGACGCGGTGGCGGTGGTCGCCGAGCGTTGGTGGCAGGCGAAACGCGCGGTTGAGGTGCTCCAGGTCGAATGGCTGGCGCCTGCCGACGCTGAGTTAATGCCGCCGGATTTTTCCTCCGACGATTTCGCCCGCACGCTGGCGAACGAACCGGGCGACGGCCAGGAGGCGGAGGTCAAAGGCGACCTGGCTGCGGGCATGTCCGCAGCCAAAACCACTCTCAGCGCCACCTACCACAGTCAGTATCTTAATCATGCTCAGCTGGAGCCGCCTTCGGCGCTGGCGCGCTTTAACGGCGACGGCACGCTGGAGCTGTGGATCCCTAACCAGGCGCCGGAGATGTTTCAGGGCGAGGTGGCGAAGCGCACCGGGCTCGACGCCAGCAAAATCCTGATTCACTCCCCGTTGCTGGGCGGATTTTTCGGGCGACACTTTGTTTATGACGGCGCGATGGCCTGGCCGCAGGCGGTTGAGCTGGCAAAGGCGGTCGGCCGTCCGGTTAAGCTGATCTGGAGCCGCGAAGAGGAGTTTCTGCGCGACGCCCATCGCCCGATGGCGGCGGTGCGCTTCCGCGCCGGACTGGATAACGAGGGCTATCCGCTGGCGCTGGAAGCGGTCAGCATCTGCGAAGGCCCGACCGAAGGCATCTCCGGCAAACAGGGCGATAAGCTCGATCCCACCGCCACCGAGGGGTTGACCGGCAAATCCTATGACATTCCTCACCTGCGCATCGCGCAGATCTATAAAAAAGGGCCGGTGAAGCTGGGCTATTGGCGTTCGGTCGGCAACTCGATGAACGACTTCCTCTACGAGAGCTTTCTCGACGAGATCGCGGACCACGGCAGGCTCGATCCCTTTGAGCTGCGTCTGCGGCTGCTGAAGGGCAATGCGCGTCTGACGACGCTGCTGCACGCGGTGGCCGATCTCTCTGGCGGCTGGAAACCGGGCCCCTATACCGCCGAAGATGGCAGCCGGCGCGCCCGCGGCGTGGCGATGGCGTCGCCGTTCGGCACCGAGGCGGCGGCGATTGCGGAAGTCTCAATTGAGAACGGGCAGGTCAGGGTGCACCGGATCTGGGAAGCGATCGATCCCGGCAGCATCGTTAATCCAGCCATCGTCGAGGCTCAGGTCAACGGCGCGGTCGCGCTGGGGCTGTCGCAGGTTCTGCTGGAAGAGGCGCAGTTTGAGAAGGGGCAGCCCGTAGCGCGTAATTTCGATCTCTATCCGATCCTGCCAGCGTCGCGCATGGCGCAGGTCGAGGTACGCATTATCGAGAGCGGTGCCCAAATGGGTGGCATCGGCGAACCGCCGCTGCCCGCCGTGCCGCCCGCGGTGGCGAATGCGGTCTCCAGACTGACCGGTCAGCGTATCCGCTCTATGCCGCTTTCACGCTACAACTTTACCTGAGCCGCAGGTTCGTAAGGAAAACATCATGACCAGGAAAAGGCTCTGCCTGCTGCTGATTACAGCGCTCACTATCGTGGTGGGCGCGCTGCTGTGGATGCTGCGTACGCCAGCGTCGCCTTTCGACAATGAAGCGAACGCCGGGACCGCCGTGCCGCCGGATCTTATTCAGCGCGGCGAATATGTCGCGCGTCTGAGCGACTGCGTCGCCTGCCACACTACGCCGGAGAATGCGCCGTTTTCCGGCGGTCTGGCGATGGCGACGCCGGTCGGGAAAATCTATACCACCAATATTACGCCCGACCGCGAGAGCGGTATTGGCCGCTATTCGCTGGCTGACTTCGATCGCGCGGTGCGTCAGGGCGTGGCGCAGGACGGACATCGGCTCTATCCGGCAATGCCGTTTCCCTCTTATCAGAAGCTGAGCGATGAGGATATCCGGGCGCTCTATGCTTTTATGATGCACGGCGTGCAGCCCGCTTCACGGCAAAATCAGCCGTCAGAGATCCCCTGGCCGCTTAATATGCGCTGGCCGCTGGCGCTGTGGCGCGCCGCGTTCGCCAGCGGCGAACCCTGGCAGATGGTGGCGAACCGCGACGCGCTCTGGAACCGCGGCGCCTACCTGGTGGAGGGCCCCGGCCACTGCGGCAGTTGCCATACGCCGCGCGGCCTGGCCTTCAACGAAAAAGCGCTGGATGCGCGCAGCCCGGACTATCTGGCGGGCGCGCTGCTTGACGGCTGGTATGCGCCCAGCCTGCGCGGCGATGCCAGCACCGGGATAAGCCGCTGGAGCGAAGAGGAGGTGGTAACCTTTCTGAAAACCGGACGCAACGCCCACGGCGTGGTGTTCGGCTCGATGACGGATGCGTTCAACAACTCCACCCAGTTTATGCGTGACGACGATCTGCGCGCCATCGCGCACTACCTCAAGTCGCTGCCGCCGGGCAGCAACGACAGCGGCAACGGCTGGCATTACGCGGCGAGAAGCGAACAGGGCGCGCGCCACCCCGGCGAGCAGACCTTTATCGCGCGCTGCAGTAGCTGCCATGGCGCCGACGGACGCGGGCAGGCGCCCTGGATCCCGCCGCTGGCAGGCGCCACCTCGATGCAGGTCGATGCCGCTTCGGCGATCAATATCGTGCTGAACGGCTCCGCCCGCGTGGTCGCCAACGGCGTGCCGGACGCCTATCGGATTCCGCCATACCGCAAACAGCTTTCCGATCGTGAGGCAGCGGACGTGCTCAACTATATTCGCTCTTCCTGGGGCAACAGCGGGGCGCAGACAGAGGCGAAAGCGGTAGCGGAGATGCGTCAGCACACCGATCCCGCCAGCAGCAACCCCATTATTTTGCAGATGCGTTAGGCCATACCGAGGGGCGCTACCTGGTTTTAGCACGGCGCCCCTTGGCTATTACTGAATTTTATTCACAATTACATCCCGTTTATCCAGGTTAATTCATGCCGGCAGTTTGGGTAGCATCTTACGGCATTGAAACTTATGGATTAACGTATGACGACTATGACAACACACTCTGCCTCGCGTCACCACGCTGCCTGGGGCGCTATCTTCTCTATGGCGCTTGGCGTGGTGGTGCTGATCGCCTCGGAATTTATGCCCGTCAGTCTGTTGACGCCGGTGGCGCAGGATCTGGGCATCAGCCAGGGGCAGGCGGGCCAGGCGATCTCCGTCAGCGGTTTTTTCGCGGTGCTGACCAGCCTGCTTAATACGCCGTTAACCGGTCGTTTCGACCGTAAAAAAGTGCTGATCGCCTTTACGCTTTTACTGACAATTTCCGGCCTGACTGTCACATTCGCGCCAGACGGACTAGTTTTTATTGTCGGACGCGCGCTGCTCGGCGTGGCGATCGGCGGATTCTGGTCGATGTCGACGGCGACCATTATGCGCCTCGCGCCGCCGCATGCCGTGGCGAAAGGGTTGGCGCTGATTAACGGCGGCAACGCGCTGGCGGCCACCGTCGCCGCGCCGCTGGGGAGTTTTCTCGGCCAGTATATCGGCTGGCGCGGGGCGTTTTTTATCGTCGTGCCGCTGGCCGTCGGCGCCTTTATCTGGCAGTGGCGCGCGATTCCGTCGCTGCCTGCGCAGGGCGACAACCACACCGCGAATCCGCTGCGTCTGCTTGGCTTGCCGCACGTCGCGGCAGGCATGGCCGCGCTGCTGACGCTGTTTATGGGGCAGTTTGCGATTTTCACCTATCTGCGCCCGTTTATGGAGTCGGTTACGGGAGCCAGCGTCAGCGAGCTTTCGTTTATTTTGCTGCTGTTGGGCGCAGCGGGTCTGCTGGGAACCTGGTTGGTTGGCCTGCTGCTGCAACGACATCTATTTCGCTGGCTGATCCTGATCCCGCTGGCGATGGCAGCGCTGGCTGCGCTGCTGATCTGGCAGGGACATTCGCTGCTGATAACGGGCGCGCTGTTAGCCGCGTGGGGCCTGATCTCCACGCCTGCGCCAGTCGCATGGGGGCTATGGCTGAGCAGGGCGCTGCCGGAAAACGCGGAGGCGGGCGGCGGCCTGATGGTAGCGGTGATCCAGCTGGCGATCACCCTGGGCGCGGCGCTGGGCGGCGAACTGTTTGACGCAGTGGGTTGGTGGAGTCCCTTCGTCTTTGGCCTGGCGCTGCTAATTATCTCGGCTATCTTTGCCGTGCTGGCGAGCCGCCGCGATCGTCACCGACATGCCGTACGCTAAGGCGGCATTGTCGACTTAATTACCGCCAGGGCAAGCGCTCTGGCTTAACCGTTGCCGGAGGCACCAGGTCATGCACAACCTTGATATGCAGGTATTAAAAGCAGGATTGCAGTGGGTTGACGCGCATGAGGTATGGCTCTGTACGGTGCTCTCTACCTATGGATCGTCGCCGCGTCCGCCCGGCGCGATGATGATTATCCGCAAAAGGGGGCATCACTGCGGTTCGCTTTCAGGCGGCTGCGTCGAAGAGAGTTTTATCGAACGCATCGATCGCAACGCCTTCCCGGCCGCCAGCCAGGTGGTGCGCTACGGCGAAGGCGGATTTGAGCCGGACAGGGCGCTGCCGTGCGGCGGCGTACTCGATATTCTGGTGGAAAAGCTGTCGCCCAGCGCTGAGAGTCGCGCCTATTTGCAGAAAATGCACGATGCGCTGGTCGCCGCCACGGCGGTGAAAAAGAAAATTATTCTGCCGCATCCCTGTCATGCGCTGGAGCCGGCTGCCTATACCAACAGCACGCTGACGTACCGCGACGGCACCGCCATTACCCTGACGCTCTCCACCGCGCCCAGGCTGGTTATCGGCGGGCTTTCCAGCGTCGCGGTGTTCTGCGCCAATTTTGCCGTCGCGCTCGGCTTCGAAACCATCGTGTGCGAACACCGGGACGACGCGCTGGCGAATATGGCCGCTCTGCTGGACGCGAACGTCAGGCTGATTAAGCAGTTTCCCGCCGTTTATCTGGAGCGAGAAGGTTGCCATGCCGGGACAGTGATCCTGTCGCTTACCCACGATCCGCGCATTGACGATCTCACCATGATGGAAGCGGTCAATCTGCCGGCGTTCTATATCGGCGCGATGGGATCGAAAAAGAACAGCCTGAGAAGAAAAGCGCGGCTGGGAGAGTATGGCGATTTGCTGCCTGAGCAGATTAGCCGCATTCACGCCCCAGTCGGGCTCGATATCGGCAGTAAAACGCCGTCGGAGATTGCGCTGTCGGTGATGGCGGACATCGTGCGCTATAAAAACGGCTGCGTAGAGGCGGTTGAGCCGACTCAGGCAGAGCCGTGGGAGCAGGGAAGTTTGATATGAGAATCGCCATTCTGGTGATGGCGGCCGGCTTCAGCCGCCGCTTTAAAGCGAGCGGCGGAGAGCATAAGCTGCTCGCCTCGCTGAACGGCAAGCCGGTTTTGCAGCATACGCTGGATCATGCCGTTGCCACAGGGCTCGACGTTTTCGCGGTGACGCGGCCGGAAGATATGGCAATCCATGCCCTGATTCCCGCTGGCCGAGCGGTTATCTGCCGTAGCGCGGGCATCGGGGATTCGATCGCCGCGGGCGTAAGCGCCACAGCAGAATACGACGGCTGGCTGATTACGCTGGGCGATATGCCGTTTTTAAGCGTGGAAAGCCTGCTGGCCGTGGCGGATGCGCTGCATCGCGCGCCGCTGGTTCGCGCAGAAGTCGAAGGCGTGCCTGGACATCCGGTGGGGTTTCAGCGCGCGTTCTTTTCCGCGCTCGCCAGTCTGAGCGGTGACAGCGGCGCACGCGCGGTGCTCAACAGCGCGCCGTGTCAGGCGGTGATGTTGGCGGATAAGGGGTGCGTGCTGGATATTGATACCCGTTCAGATCTTCAGCGCTGCCTTGCGCTGTAATGATTCAGATAAAGGAGAGTTTAAAGCTTCTTACAATTTCTCAATCGATAGAAAAAGCCTGACTTGGAGTTTTCAATAATGAATCTATCGTCATAAGTTGGGCGTCTTACAAAAGTAATACCATTTTTAGTTGCTTGCTGTTTTACGCCTCCCATAACACTTTCAAGTTCTGGTGAGGTAACCTGGTTCCCCAACATCTTTACGATGTAATTATTGCCGTTATCTTTTACCAGAGCCGCCTCGGGCAGCATCTGAGTTTCTGTTTGAGAGCTTGTGATTCTGATATCACACTGATACATGCCAATACCTTGATCCTCAACGATCGCTTGCGACAGGGGTGTAAATCCAAGCGACAAAATGGCAATAATGATTTTTTGCATTGGTATTCCTTAAAGGGGTTAGCATAGAAATTTATTAACGGGGTTATCGACTAGATACTTCAGAAATTTAGGACGATATAAGAAGCCAATATTGATGAAATGCAGCTAAACCTAAGTGCACATAATGTATATTATGTTAAATGAGATATCACTTATGATCAGGGCTACGGTTGCTCTCCCTCCCTTTTCTCTTCTTATAACTTAAACACCGCAATCTGCCACAGCGCCGTACGGCATGTCGACTATTGTCCTGATAAAGCGCCAAACCCTGTCGGCGCGTAGATTTTGCGAGACGCCTCGGCTGCTGCGCTTTTCCCACTTTCGCACGCTAAAGGCGACTGCTAAGGTCTGGCAGACCAAAAGCTGTCGAGACTTCAGGATGAAGCGAACTTGCACGCCGCATGATGCGGTCTTTAAAACCTTTCTGGCGCACCCGAGAACCGCTCGCGACTTTTTAACCCTGCATCTGCCGCCTGAGCTGCTGGCGATATGTGACCTGTCGACGCTGAAGCTGGAGTCCGGCAGCTTTGTCGAAGATGATTTGCGTCCTTACTATAGCGATGTGCTTTACTCCCTGAAAACGCGCGCCGGCGATGGCTATTTGCAGGTGGTAATCGAGCATCAAAGCTCTCCGGATAAGCATATGGCCTTTCGCCTGATGCGCTACGCTATTGCCGCGATGCAGCGCCATCTTGATGCCGGACATAGCAAATTGCCGCTGGTGATCCCTGTTCTTTTCTATCAAGGCAAACGCAGCCCATATCCCTACTCTTTGCGCTGGCTCGATCTCTTCCGGGAAGCTGAACACGCTGCTGCGCTCTATAATGGTCATTTTCCATTGGTTGATGTAACTATTATCCCCGATGAGGAGATTATGCAGCACCGCAGCATGGCGGCGCTCACCCTGCTGCAAAAGCATATTCGCCAGCGCGATTTAACAAGCCTGATCGCGCGTCTGGCAACCCTGATGCAGACCGAATTTATGACCGGACAGCAAGTAACGTCGCTGGTAAACTATATGCTTCAGGTCGGCGAAACGCCGGATATGGAACTCACGCTTAGCGAACTGGCGCGTCATGCGCCGCAGCATAAGGAGACATTCGTGACCATTGCAGAACAGCTTGAACAGCGAGGCATGGAGAAAGGCAAGCGTGAAGCCTGCCTGGAAATGGCCAGAAACATGCTTAAAAACGGTCTGGATCGCGCTTTAGTGATGAAAATTACCGGCCTGACCGAAAAAGATTTACAGCAAATCCAACGCGGCTAACCGTCAATAAGAACCGCCGCTTTAAGCGGTTCTTATTGTGTGCCCGCTACTGCTTAAAGCTGACGATACTCACCCAGTTTGCATCCTTGCCGACCGGCGCTTCGGCGACCCTTTGCAGCTCCCCGCTCTCTTTAGCAATGCCATAGCTGCCAATCACCGCGCTCTTCTCGCCGCTGGCGATCAGCCAGCGCCCGTCCGGCGTAATGGCTATGCCGCGCGGCTGCTTCTCAACCGGCCAGCTGTTGATCAGCTGCAGCTTTCCATCCTGCTGGCTGATGCGATAGCCCGTTACCGTGCTGCTGGTCCGCTCCGTGACGTAGAGAAAGCGCCCGTCAGGCGTAATTTTGATATCGGCCGCCCAGATGCGCGGCGTGGTGTCGCTGTAGCTGGCGGTGCGCTCCACGCCGTGCTGCAGCTGATATTTCTGCGCGACCGCGCTGGGATAGTCAGCGACCTTTGTCAGCGCGCCATCCGGCTGCCGCGCGAACTGCACGATAGCGCCGCTCATTTCGCTAACGTTATAAAGGAAGCGGTTATCCGGCGAAAGCGCCGAGTGCCGCGGTCCATTTTTCTCCGCCGTGGCGACGAAACCGTCGCCCAGCGGCGTCAGCTGGCCATCCTGGTGCAGCGCCAGCTGCAGAACGCGATCGGTGCCCAGCACGCCAACGTAGGCAGAGCGATTCGTCGCATCAACAATCACCGAATGCGCAGCGTGACCGGCCTCTACCTCAGATACGAAAGGCGTTGCCACCTTCCCGCCTGCGCCGAGGCGATAAACATGCACCAGGCCGCTATCATAGGAAGCCGCCAGCAAAAAGCGCCCTTGCCTGTCCAGGCTGATACAGGGATAGCTTGCGGCGGCGGCGCTCTCTGACGCTGGCGTCAGCGCCCCGGTTTTGCCGTTGATGGACCAGCTGACCAGCCGCATCGGCTTGCTGCGCACGGCGGCGTAAAGCGTCTGTTGATCCGGGCTTACCGCCATCGGCATCACCTTGCCGCCCGCCGACGTTTCGCCGAGGCGCTTCAGCGCGCCGGTTCGATCGTTTAAAACGTAGCGCGCGATAGTGCCATCTTCCGCCGCCGACACGTAGACAAAGGTCTGCGCCAGCAGCGGACCGCTAAAGGCCATACCCAGCAGGACGATCGACCGGCGCAGCGCCAGAGTAGTATTCATTTGTCACCTCAGTAGGTTGAGAGTTGCCGCTTCAGGTATACGCAGCCGGACGCGGCGTGGTTATGTGTAGCTGCCTGAGGCCTGTTGTGGGCTTGCCCAAAACACCAGCGCATTCATATTGTTACATAGTTGTTATGTTTTACCATTTATTCAGAAATGTGTGCTGGCTCACTGCCGGTTCGCCCGCTAATCCTCTGAAGAACCACAGGTTGCCGCGAATGACCAATGCGGTTAAATCTGGCCCTGCCCGAACCTGCTACTCTTAGCCTCCACATCTGGAGGATCCATGAATTCACTAATTGACATTTTTACCAGCCATAAAAGCGAACGCAGCTTTACCGAGCAGCCGATTGACGACGCGATTCTGGATCGAATTATCAGCACCGCCTACCGCGCGCCGACCTCGGTCAACTCGCAGCAGGTTTCTGTGGTGGTGACCCGCGATGCGGCGAAGCGTAAGGAGATCTCCCAAATCGCTGGCGGCCAGCCATGGATCGCCAAAGCGCCGGTGTTTCTGACCTTCGTTCTGGATATGCATAAATCGCGCGTGGCGATGGAGGCGATTGGCCGCGAGCAGATCGCGCAGCAGAGTATCGAGAGTATCGTTTCCGGCGCCACCGATGTGGGCATCGCGCTGGGCTCGGTGATGGCCGCCGCACGCGCGGAAGGTCTCGGCATCGTGCCGATTGGCGGTATCCGCCGCGATCCTGAGGCGCTGATTAGCCTGCTGGAGCTGCCGGAATATACCTTCCCGGTCGCCGGCGTGGTGATTGGCTATGTCGATGAGCCGTCGCACCAGAAACCGCGCCTGCCGCTGGAAACCTTCCGCCATGAAGAGGCCTACCGCACCGCCGGGCTGGAGGAGAAGATCGCCGCCTACAATCAGGAGATGGTGCAGCACTGGCAGAACATCGGCCGTTCCGACGGCGAAAGCTGGAGCGAAAGCGTCAGCGGTTATTACCAGAACATCTACTTCCCCCACGTGCTGGGCGCGCTGAAAAAACAGGGCTTCGGCAACGACAAGTAACACCCGCCGCGCTCAGGCAGCTTGCCTGAGCGTCGCCCTCTTCTTCGCTCACTCTTTTTTTGCCCTCCGCCTTTCACAATCATCAGCATTCTGCTACGGCAGACGCGCGATTCTTAACTACGCTTAATGGTTGCTATATCCCTATAAAAATGGAGAGAACCATGAGCAATGATGAGCGTAAACCGACAACTACGGATGCCGGGATTCCCGTTGCCAGCGACGAGCATTCGCTGTCGGTCGGCCCCGACGGCCCGCTGGTATTGCACGATCACTATCTCATTGAGCAGATGGCGAATTTCAACCGTGAACGCATCCCGGAGCGTCAGCCGCACGCTAAAGGCAGCGGCGCGTTCGGCTACTTTATCGTGACCGATGACGTCAGCAAATATACCAAAGCCGCGGTGTTCCAGCCCGGCACGCGCACCGACGTGCTGCTGCGCTTCTCAACCGTGGCGGGCGAACGCGGCAGCCCCGATACCTGGCGCGATCCGCGCGGTTTCGCCCTGAAGTTCTACACCACCGAAGGCAACTACGACATGGTGGGCAACAACACGCCGGTCTTCTTTATTCGCGATCCGATGAAGTTCCAGCACTTTATCCGCTCGCAAAAGCGCCGCGCCGACAACAACCTGCGCGATAACGATATGCAGTGGGACTTCTGGACGCTGTCGCCGGAATCGTCGCATCAGGTCACCTGGCTGATGGGCGATCGCGGCATCCCGAAAACCTGGCGCCATATGAACGGCTACTCCAGCCACACCTATATGTGGGTGAACGCCGAGGGCGAGAAATTCTGGGTGAAATATCATTTTCACACCGACCAGGGCATCGAGTTCCTGACGCAGGAAGAGGCCGATACCCTTGCCGGGAAAGATATCGACCACCATACGCGCGATCTCTACTTCTCTATCAAGGAAGGCAACTTCCCGAGCTGGACGCTCTATATGCAGATCATGCCGTTCGCCGAGGCGGAAACCTACCGCTATAACCCGTTCGATCTGACCAAAGTGTGGCCGCACGGCGACTATCCGCTGATTAAAGTGGGCAAGCTGGTGCTGGACCGCAACCCGACCGACAACCACGCGCAGATCGAACAGGCGGCCTTCGAGCCGAACAACCTGGTGCCGGGCATCGGCCTTAGCCCGGACAAGATGCTGCTGGGACGCGTCTTCTCCTATGCGGACGCGCACCGCCACCGCCTTGGCGTCAACTACAAGCAGATCCCGGTCAACGCGCCGCAGTCGCCGGTCAACAGCTACAGTAAAGATGGCGCGATGCGTATTCACCCGGTTTCCGATCCGGTCTATGCGCCAAACAGCAAAGGCGGCCCGGCGGCGGACGGCGAGCGTTACCCGACCGACTCCACCTGGCAGGCCAGCGGCGAGATGGTGCGCGCGCCCTATACGCTGCGCGAGGATGACGACGATTTCGGCCAGGCGAATACGCTGATCAATAAAGTGATGGACGATGCGGCGCGCGAGCGGCTGGTCGGCAACGTGAGCGGCCATTTGCTTAACGGCGTAGAGGAGCCGGTGCTGTCGCGCGCGTTTGAGTACTGGCGCAATATCGATCAGGCGATTGGCGACCGAATCGCGCTGCGGGTGCTGGAAGAGCGCTCGAAACGGCAGGCTCAGCCGTAATCCCGCATAAAAAAAGCGCCCAGTCGGGCGCTTTATCGTTTTCTACGCAAGGTGCAGGAACGTCATTACTTCAGACGGAACGCCACCACGCTGTCGCCGCTCTTGGTGCCGAGCGAACCGTGGCCGCCCGCGGCAATCACCACATACTGCTTGCCATCTTTACCCATAAAGGTCGACGGCGTGGCCTGCGCGCCCGCGCTCAGCTCGGTCTGCCACAGCAGCGCGCCGGTAGTGCTGTCATAGGCGCGGAAGAAGTTATCCGCCGTCGCGCCGTGGAACACTACGTCGCCCGCCGTCACCAGCGGACCGCCGTGCGCCACCATCCCCATCGGGAAGCCAATCGGGAAGCGGCCCGGCAGGAATGAGGTATTGAGGTTTTTGGTGGTGCCGATGCGGCGCAGCCATTCGGTCTTGCCGGTTTTCAGATCGACGCCCACCATACGGCCCCACGGCGGCGCGATACAGGGTATGCCCAGCTCTGACGCGAACTGCTGAATATGGATGGCGTAATCGCCGTGGAAGTTTTCATTCCAGTAAGGCGAGCCATCTTTGGTGAACATGCGCTCGGTCGCGGTCGCGGGCGTACGCTTGATCAGGTTGTACTTATAGGCCAGACGCACCGGCGCGGCGATCAGCAGCTGACGTTCCGGATCAACCGCCACCGAACCCCAGTTAAATACGCCGATATTGCCCGGGAAAATCAGCGAGCCCTTCTCGGTCGCCGGCGTCCACGGATTGCCGTCGTAGCGCAGCTCGCGGAAGCCGATACGGCAGCTCATCTGGTCGAACGGCGAAATGCCCCACATCGCTTTTTCCGTCAGCGGCTGCGGAATAAAGTTCAGGCTGGAGACCGGCTGCGTAGCGGCGAACTTCTCGCCCGCGACGCCGCCTTCGGTCGAGACCTTCACCTGATTAACCGGATAGATCGGCTGGCCGGTCAGGCGATTGAGCACGAACAGGTTGCCGGTTTTGGTCGGCAGGATCACTGCCGGCTGCTGGCTGCCCTGATAGTCGATATCCACCAGCGACGGCTGAGACGGGTTATCGCGGTCCCAGAGGTCGTGGTTGGCGCTCTGATAACGCCATTTAAAGGCGCCGGTTTTAAGATCCAGCGCCACCAGCGCATCGCGGAATTTCTCCGTGTTGCTGTTGGGATCGCGCTCGATGCCCACTTCATCCGGCGAGGCGTTGCCGAACGGCACATAGACCAGGCCGTTTTTCAGGTCGGCGCTCAGCGTCGCCCAGGCCACCGGGGTGTCCTGCGGATAGGTCGCATCCGCCGCAATCGGCTGGGTCGCCTCCGGCTGAGCCGGATCGAAGTTCCACACCAGACGGCCGGTAACGGCGTCGTAGGCGCGGATGACGCCGGACGGGTTGCCGCGGTTAAAGCCGTTGTCCATCACCGAGCCGCCGACAATCACCAGATTGCCCGCTACCAGCGGCGCAGAGGTTTGCATCAGCGCATGCGGACGCACTTCGCCCATATTGGCATGCAGATCGACCACGCCGTTCTGACCGAAATCAGCGCACGGCTTGCCGCTGTCGGCATCCAGCGCCACCAGCTTCGCATCGGTGGTCGCGTTGTAGATACGCTTGCGGCAGAGCGCAGGCTGCGCTGCGCTGCTGTCAGCCGCCGGATTACCGGCGTCATAGAAGCTGACGCCGCGACAGGTCTGGTGCTGTTGCATATAGGAGCGATCCTGCGGCGGCGCATATTTCCATTTCACCGCGCCGGTTTCCGGATCGAGCGCGTGCACCTCGTTATGCGGCGTACAGAAGTAGAGCATGCCGTTCGCCTTCAGCGGCGTCGCCTCAAAGGTGTATTCGGTCGCGTCGTCGCTCTGACGCAGATCGCCGGTGTGGTAGGTCCAGGCGACCTCAAGATCTTTCACGTTATCTTTGGTGATCTGATTCAGCGAAGAGAAGCGCAGCGCATTGGTGGAGCCGCCGTAGGCTGTCCAGTCGTTGCCCGCGCCGGTCGAGGCGGACGGCGTGCGCGCATTGGTAATGGTTCCCTGCTGCGGCAGCGGATCGTAAAAGCAGAGGCCGATCACCAGGGCGATCATCACCACCACCGTGGTGCCGAGGAAAGGATGGAACGTGCGCTGGGTCAGCGGACGCACCACCCAGGGCAGCGCCAGCCAGACGCCGAACAGACCGAACAGGTCGCCGCGCGGGATCCACTGCCATTTGTCAAAGCCCGCTTCCCAGATAATCCAGAACAGCGTGATCCACATCAGCAGCGCGTAAAGCGTCAAGGCACTGCGTTTATTCAGAAACAGCAGTATCGCGGTGAGCAGTAAGCCTGCGGCCATCAGCGCATAGAACGCGCTGCCCCCCAGCAGCAATAGCTTCCCGCCCATATACAGCATCGCCACGGCGACAATCGCCATCACGATACTGGTTAGCTTATTAACCATGATCCTTCTTTTCCTCATTCAAGGGACGAAATAAAATAAATACACATAACTTCAACGTTATTTTAACTTAGGTAAATTTTTGGTAAAAACACAATATCTTGCGAGTCTTTAGCTTGGCTAACGGATTTACGACGGCCAAAAGCGAAGCAGGCTCACTGTGCAGAGGCCCTGTCGGGTGCAACAGGGCGCGATGGTACGATACGGCTAATCAGTTACCTGGCTTTACCGCATCTTTTGTTCAAGCCGCTGACAAATAACACACATAAATTTAACGTGGCGGCGCTTTATCAGGCTGACTTTCCCTCTGTTGTCGCAGTCGTCGTCGCTTTACTGCACCTTAATGATGCGCAGGCGAACCATTAGGCTGGTAATTTGATGCCTGCCTCGCGCGCAACGCCCGGGCAGCGTACCCGCTGTAAGTTCGGCACCGATCTTGCTTCTCCCTTGCAGACCCTATTTATGCAGGAGAGGCATCATGCAGCCGAGTCGCTATCGTTACGTTATCTTTTCCATGTTGTTCTTTGTCGCGTTGATCAACTACATCGATCGCGGCGCGCTGTCGTTTGCCGCTAACGCCATCTCTCAGGAGTATCAGTTCAGTAAAGTGCAGCTGGGCGCGGTGCTGGGCTATTTCGGTTTCGGCTATCTGTTCGGATCGCTGTGCGGCGGATTTCTTGCGGACCGGCTCGGCACGCGCAAGGTCTGGCTGATGGCGGGCGTGCTCTGGTCGCTGCTGGAGATCGCCACCGCCTGGGCTGGCGATCTGGGCATGGCGCTGTTCGGCGGTTCGGCGATTATGGGCTTCTCCGCTCTGCGCATCTTATTCGGCTTCTCTGAAGGCCCGGCTTACGCGCTGATGAACAAAGCCATCGCCCACTGGGCGCCGGATAACGAGCGCGGCTTCGCGCTGAGCATCGGCCTGCTCTCCACGCAGGTAGGATCGCTGCTGACCGCGCCAATTGCAGTCGGCCTGCTGCTGCTGACCCATGACTGGCGTATGATGTTTATTCTGCTGGGCCTCTTCTCGCTGCTGGCGATGCTGCTGTTTGCGCGCACCTTCGGCGACGCCCCGGAACAGCATTCCGCGGCGAACGCGGCGGAGCGCGCGCTGATCCGCGACGGTCAGCGTCAGGAGGCGCACGCCGATACGCCGCTGCCCTGGTGGCGCTTCTTCACCAGCCGCACCCTGGTGTGCAATGCCCTCGGCTACTTCTCCTTTCTCTATATCACCTTTACGCTGGTGACCTGGCTGCCGAAATATCTGCAGGACAGCTTCCATTACGATCTCCATTCGCTCTGGTACGTAGCGATGATCCCCTGGAGCGGCGCCTGCCTTACCGTGCTGCTCGGCGGCCGACTCGCCGATCGCCTGCTGGCGCGCTTCAATAATCTGCGCGTGGCGCGCAACCTGTTCGCCGCCGTGACGCTGCTGGGCACCGCCTGCTGTTTTATGGCCATTCCGTACGCCGGCTCGGCAACGGCGATTATTGCGCTGATGACGCTGGGCAACGCGCTCAACGCCATGGTGAACAACGTTTACTGGTCTGTGGTGATCGACGTGACGCCGAAAGCCTCCGTCGGCGCCTTTAGCGGCATGACGCTGGCGATCGCCAACCTTGCCGCCATCGTCTCGCCAATGCTGTGCGGCTGGCTGGCGGAGTACTACGGCTACAATGCGATGTTTACCGTCACCGCCGTTATTGCGCTGGGCAGCATGCTGGCGATGACGCTGCTGCAGCCGGAAAAACCGCTTCAGCCGCACCGCGCCGCCGGCGTGGCGCAGCAGGCGCTGTAACCTCTGGCGGCGCGCTACAGCTGGTTGCGCGCCACCACGCTCTGCAGCGCTTTCTGCGCCTTAACGCGCTGCGCAATCCCCCACAGCTTCGGCGCGCAGGCCTGGAACCAGGCCTCGCGCGGCTGCCAGCGCACCAGCACCGGCAGATAGGCGTCAAGCAGCGTGATGTTATCCCCCAGCAGAAAGGCGCTGTCGCCGAGTTGCGACTCGAGCCAGCGATAGGCCGCTTCGCGGTGGGCGTCGGTGCTCTGTTTTAGCTCCTGCGCCCCTGCGGCGGTCCAGCGCTGCGGATAGTCGCCGTAGGTAAAGGTGGGATAGACGGCGGCGACCAGCCACACCAGCCAGTGGTGAAAACGCATGCGCTGCGGATCGCCGGGCGGCGGGATCAGCGCAGGATGGCGATCCGCCAGCATCAGCGCAATGGCGGCGCTCTCCGTCAGCACCGCGCCATCCTCGCTTTGTAAGGTCGGCACCTGCCCCAGCGGGTTAAGCGCCAGCAGCCGATCGCGCGCCTCGCCCGGCTGGTCGAAGCCGGAGACATCTACCCAGCGATAGGGTTCGCCGCAGAGCTCAAACATTAGCTCGCTGATGGCCGAGCCCCAGCCCGGTGCGCCATAGAGCGTGAACATAGCGCTCTCCTTTCATGGTTGCGATGCGGTAAGTGTAGTCAGCCGTGACGCTCGCAGAAGCGCGCGATGTCGCCGGACTGAAAATCAGCCAGGTTCGCCATCAGCTTCTCCAGCGGCCACTCCCACCAGGCGATCTGCCGCAGGCGCGCGGCGATAGCGGGCGTAAAGCGCATACGGATCGGTTTCGCCGGCACGCCGCCCACGATGCTGTAGGGCGCGACATCTTTCGTCACCACCGCGCCCGCTGCCAGCACCGCGCCGTCGCCGACCGTAACGCCCGGCAGCACAATTACGCCGTGGCCAATCCAGACGTCGTGGCCGATGATAACGCGCGCAGCGCGGCGGTCAGCGAAAAAGCCGCTGTCGCGCGCCGCGCTGGCGTCGTAATACTCCGGGCAGTAGGTAAAGCGATGCTGCGAAGCGCGATCCATCGGGTGATTGGGCGCGCCAAGGCGCACATGGTTGGCGATAGCGGTAAAGCGGCCGATCTGCGCGTCCGCCACGTGGCACTGTTCGCCGACATAGGAGAAGTCGCCCAGGGTGCTGTATTCGAGGTAGCTGTGCGCCAGGATTTCGCACTGCTGCCCGATGGTGGTGTCGCGCAGGCGTACGCTGCTGTCGATAAAGGTCTGCTGCAGTCGGGCGGAAGAGAGAGCGTGCAAAGACATAGTAGCCTCGTCTGGTCGGATGTCTGGATAAGCAGCGCGCGCGGCGCGGCGGAAACAGCGCTGACGGTAACGGGCGAAGATGACAGGCGGAAGACAGCAAGGTTGCGGCGAGCGTGTCATGGCGGCGGGAGGACGCGACGAAAAAGGCGGAGTGGTCAGCTCCGCCTTTATTCAAGTTCCGGCTAGTGATCCTGGCCGGTCAGTTGCAAAAGGGCAACGATGATCTGCAAGATGATCCGGATAAGATCCAGAATCAATCTAATCAGTTCCATCACTTTCCTTCTCCTTCAACAGGAGCGCGCTATTCGGCTACCGAGGCTTTGACTCTACCCGCCGGGCGCCTAAGCACATCTTGTGGAGAGCGCTGAGCGGCACTCATTGCTAAAGCCACAGGCCAGCACCACCTGATGCCTGCCGGGATTTTCAAAACCGTGCCCCTGGGAGCGGCCAGTCAGCAAGTCGGCTCTGCTTCGCGCTCAAAACCTGTATAACCATACAGTATTTTGGCGAAACTTGAAATATTTCTCCGCGCTATTTAGAATCGCAGGTGTGGAGAGTGCTGAGCACCTCGTTCGCGGCGCGGTCACCAGCCGTTAAGCGAACAAAAAAAGAAAGGATTTGGCCGTGACGCCAAATCCTTTTTTTATGCCTGTGAAAAACTACTTCGCGCTGACGCGCCACACCGTGTTGCCGGCGTCATCCGCAATCAGCAGCCCGCCCTGGCGATCGGCGGCCAGTCCGACCGGCAAACCTCTTACCTGCTTCTGATCGTCGGTCAGGAATCCCGTCACCACCGGCTGCGGCAATCCGACCGGCTTGCCGTTTTCAAATTTCACCCACACCACCTGATAGCCGTTAAGCGGCGTACGGTTCCAGCTGCCGTGCTCGCTGACGAAGGCGCCGCCGCGATACTGCGGCATATTGTCCGCCTGGTAGAAGAGCAGCCCCAGCGGCGCGACGTGCGAGCTGAGCGCATAGTCCGGCTTAATCGCCTTCTCCACCAGATCGGGACGCTGCGGCTGCGCGCGCGTATCCACATGCTGACCGAAATAGCTGTAAGGCCAGCCGTAAAAGCCGTTCTCCTGCACCGACGTCATATAGTCAGGCACCAGATCGGAGCCGATCTCGTCGCGCTCGTTGACGATGGCCCACAGCCGGTTGCTCTGCGGCTCCCACTGCAGGCCGGTCGGGTTACGCAGCCCGGTGGCGTAAAGGCGCGTCGCGCCGCTGGCGGCGTCCACTTCCAGCACCGCGGCGCGATGGTATTCCGCGCCGATGCCGTTCTCGGTGATGTTGCTGTTAGAACCGATGCCGACATAGAGTTTGCTGCCGTCCGGGCTGGCGACCAGCGCTTTGGTCCAGTGGTGGTTAATTGGCCCGCCGGGCAGATCGGTCACCAGCTGAGGCGGCGTGCGGATCTCGGTTTGCCCTTCCTGATAGGGAAATTTAACCAGGCTGTCGGCGTTGGCGACATAGAGCGTATTGCCGATCAGCTGCATGCCGAATGGCGAAAAAAGGTTCTCGATAAAGACGTGCTGCTCCCATTTGCCGTTCACGTTGCGCAGCAGCGTGATGCGGTTGCCGCCCTCGCCGCCTTTGCCTGAGGCTTTCTGCACGATGCCCATAATCAGCTGCTTGGGACGCGTGGTGGGTTTGGCCGGACCGTTAGACTCCGCCACCAGCACGTCGCCGTTCGGCAGCGTCAGCACCTGACGCGGATGTTTGAGATTTTCCGCGATCTTCTCGATTTTCAGCCCCTGCGCCACTTTCGGCATCTCGCCCTGCTTCCACGGCACTCCTTCCGGCACCTGCATCGGCGGCATAAAGAAGTTTTTCGCCTCAGGCAGCTCCGGATTCGGCCCGGTCTGCTTCTGCGGATCGAGCTGCGCGCCGCTGTCGCAGCCTGCCAGCAGCGCGGTCAGCGCCATCGCGATAAGCGTTTGCTTTTTCATCGGTGCTTCTCCTTAAGCCGTGCGCTGACGCAGCGCGAGTTGAACATTGGCGATCAGCATCAGCGCCACCACGAGGGTCGACAGGATAACGCCGGACGGCACCACGGCGTAAGCGTCGCGGCTGTGAACGAAGGCGTTAACGATCGCCAGCAGGATCGCCACCAGCGTAAGCCAGAAATGCACCTTTTCCGCGCGACGGCTGCCGCGGAACAGATCAATCAGGGCGATAAGACGCGGAAGAATGGCGATGACCAGCCCGATGGCGATAAGCCAGCTGGCGGCGTGCGTCCACTCCACGACGTAACTGTTAAGGTAAATAATGTCGAAAATCCATGCCGCCACAAAAAAGCCGAGCGGCACAGGTTCGAACAGCGTGTAAAGCGCCACGGCGAAAGCCGATCGTCCCGAAGTTCTGGTCATTATCCTCTCCCTATCATTGAGCGTTACAGCGCGCAAAACGCGCCGCGCCTGTAAAATATTAGTAAATATGAAGAAAGATGACGGAAAGATTCAGGCGATAACGCGGCGTCCCTGCCGCGCTGCGGCGACTAACGCTTGTCGGCAGGCAGGGTTACCCAGTAACCAGGCTGGTAAGGCAGCGGTAAAAATTTCTCATGAAAGGCACGGAACGTCGCGTCCGGATCGAGATCGGCGAAGAGATCGGGATGCAGCCACTTCGCCAGCGCCTGAATGGCGACGAACTGATAAGGACTGTCGTAGAACTGATGCCAGATGGCGTGCGCGTGGCCGTTATGCGCTACCGGCAGGGTTTTAAAGGCGTCGCGCATCATCAGCATCTGCAGGCGCTTTTCCGCCTCCTTTACGTCGGCGCCCGGCCTGACCCCGACCCACTTGCCGACGGTGTTGTAGTTTTTCCAGTTCGCGCCGGTCACCACCACCACGTCAGGACGGCTGGCGATAATTTGCTCTGGGTTGAGGGTGCCGAAGGTGCCGGGAATAAGATCTTTCGCGATATTGCTGCCGCCCGCAATCTCCACCATCTGCCCAAAGTTTTCATTGCCGAACGACATGCAGCACTCGTCGGTGTAGCCGCCAGCGCGGTCGATCATCACTTTGGGACGCGCGCCGTGAAACTCTTTCAGCCGCGCGGTGACGCGCTCAATCTGCTGACGGCGAAAATCGATAATCGCCTGCGCGCGTTCCGGCTTATTCAGCAGCTCGCCCATGATGCGAATGCTTTTTTCCGCGTTGACCATCGGCGCTTCGCGGAAGTCAATAAACACCACAGGGATGCCGACCTCCTGTAGCTTCTCAATCAGCTTGCCTTCGTCGGTCGCCGCTTTTGATTCCAGGTTCATCAGCACCAGATCGGGCTTCAGCGTCAGCGCCTGCTCGACGTTGAAGGTGCCGTCTTTGGCGCCGCCGAAGGTCGGCAGCGTTTTAATCTGCGGATAGCGCTTTTCATACGCCTGATAGCCGTCCCAGTCGGCCTTATGAAAATCGTCACGCCAGCCCACCACCCGCTGAAAGGGCGCGTCAGTGTCGAAGGCCGCCAGCAGATAGATCTGCCGTCCCTCGCCCAGAATAATGCGTTTCGACTCGGCGGCGACTTCAACCTGACGCCCCGCCACGTCGGTGATGGTTTTGGCCGCAGCCGTTCCCGCGATGCACAACAACCCCAGCGCTAACATCCATTTTTTCATTGAATTAACCCATTCAAACGATAATGATAATTATTTATGTAAAGCGCCGTTACTATTACGCAAAATGGGTTGCAGGAAAAGAGGCTGAGAAAAATCTTTTACCGGCTGTCGAGCAGGCCCAGCTCGCGCCGGTCATGGCTGCAGAACAGCGTCACCTGCGCGTCGGTTTGCAGGGAGAGCGCGCGCAGCCGCTGCTGGTTGGTGCGCCAGGCGTCGCGATCGCTGCACATCATCCACTGGTAGAAGCGCAGGCCTGGCGTACAGTGCCGCTCTGCCTGCCGCATCTCCTCGCGGTAGAACCAGGCGTCGCTGCCGTGCAGCAGCCAGCCGTCGCCCTGCCGCACCGCGATGCCCGCATGGCCCAGCGTGTGCCCGGGCAGCGGCACCAGCAGCACCTCGTCGTTGAGATCGTCAAGCGCCCTCACCGCATCGAAGCCGAACCAGCGTTCGCCGCCGGCGGCGTAGCCGCGCCAGCCGCTGTGGTTGCCCCACTGCTGCGGCCGGAAGCGCTGCCGCTGCAGCCAGCTCTGGCGCTGCGGCGCGGTATCCAGCTCCCGCTGCAGCAGGTGCACGCGCGCCTGCGGAAAGTCGCTGATGCCGCCCGCGTGATCGAAGTCGAGGTGCGTCAGGATGATATGGCGCACATCCTCCGGCTTAAAGCCGAGATCGACGATCTGCTGCCAGGCGCTGAGCCTGCGGTCGAACTGAATATTGTTGAACAGCCGGAAAAAGCCCGACAGCCGGCCGCGATGCGCCATATCCTGCAGGCCGATGCCGGTATCCACCAGCACCAGCCCGTGCGCGTCGGTTTCCAGCAGCAGACAGTGACAGCTGAGGTGCGCCAGCGGCGAGCGGCTGAATCCGTCGTAGAGCGCGCCGCCGAAGGGACACATACAGCCGCAGTTGAGGTGATGAACGCGCATGGTTTCCTCCTTGCCTTTCGCCGTAGCGGTCAAAAAGCCGGTTAATGATGAACGGGTTAATTAAACAATAATGGTCAGCCCTGCGGCATCTGCAAGCGTGAGCGGCACAATCAGCCGCGCATTTTCCGGTGCGGCCTTGCTCACAAAGTGGCCAGGCTTCGTGAATCTGTTCACATCAGCCTGTGCGGCTGCCCTAATTTACGGCTGCATTTACCTCGCTTTGGCTAATGCGTAAACAATCTGTGAACGCTAGATTACGAAATGAAACGCCGTTTTACTTTTATTTCACATTCAGCGAGAGCCGTCGCATAAGGAGCCTGTGCCGTGAAGATCAGCGCCATTGAAGTCACCCAGTTTACTTATCCCAGCAGGCGTCATGCCGACAGCGCCGGACACTCTCATCCCGGCGACGAAACCGAGGCGCAGATGGCGCTGCTGACGCTGACCACCGAGGACGGTCACAGCGGCTACGCCTTCGCGCCGCCGGAGGTGATCCGCCCGCACGTGGTCAACGCCTTCTTCCGCAAGGTGCTGATCGGACACAACGCCATGGATCGCGAACGGCTGTGGCAGGATCTGGCGCACTGGCAGCGCGGTAGCGCGCATCAGCTTACCGAGCGCGCTCTTTCCGCCGTCGAGCAGGCGCTGTGGGATCTTATCGGCCGCCGGCTGCAGCAGCCGGTGCACAAACTGCTCGGCGGCTATCGCGAACGGGTGCCCGCCTACGGCAGCACCATGTGCGGCGACGAGCTGCCTGGCGGGCTGGCGACGCCGGACGACTATGCGCGCTTCGCCGAAACGCTAGTGGCGCGCGGCTATAAAGCGATCAAGCTGCACACCTGGATGCCGCCGGTGGCGTTCGCTCCCAGCCCGCAGATGGATATCAACGCCTGCGCCGCGGTGCGCGAAGCGGTCGGCCCCGATATCGCCCTGATGCTGGACGGCTACCACTGGTACAGCCGCAGCGAGGCGCTCACTATCGGCAAGGCGCTGGAGAAGCTCAACTTCAGCTGGTTCGAAGAGCCGATGGAGGAAGAGAGCATGGCCTCCTACGCCTGGCTGGCGGAAAACCTCAGCATCGACGTGCTGGGGCCGGAGAGCCTCGGCGGCAAGCATCACAGCCGCGCCGACTGGGTGCGCGCCGGTGCCTGCGACATTCTGCGCGCCGGCGCCAACGGCGTCGGCGGCATCGCCGCCACCATGAAGGTCGCCAGCCTGGCGGAGGCATTCGGCATGGACTGCGAGGTGCACGGCAACGGCGCGGCCAGCCTGGCGGTGGTCGGGGCGATCCGCAACTGCCGCTGGTACGAGCGCGGCCTGCTGCACCCCTTTCTCGACTATGAGCAGCCGCCGGCTTACCTCAACAGCCTGATCGATCCGATGGATGATGACGGTTACGTGCAGCTGCCGACCCGGCCAGGCCTGGGCGAAGATATCAACTTCAGCTGGATTGAGACCCATACGCTGAACCGCTGGTAACGCTGAGAGAGAAGTACAGCAAACAACTATAAACCTCTGACCTGCTGGACTTACTTTATGACTATTCGCACCCGCTGCGGCGCGTGGCTCGCCACGCTGCTGCTGCTGGCGGGCAGCGCATCGCTTCAGGCGAATACGCCTGACGACCAGCTGATCGTCGGCATGAATATGAACAATCTGCTTACGCTCGATCCCGCCGCCATGACCGGCAACGAAGTGGTCGGCATCGTGGTTAACCTCTATGACGGGCTGGTGGAGCTCGATCCGCAGCAGCTGACGCGCGTACGGCCGGCGCTGGCGGAGAGCTGGCGCATCAGCCCGGACAACAGCACGCTCACCTTTCGGCTGCGCGACGGCGTGCGCTTTCACTCCGGCAATGCCCTGACCAGCGCCGACGCCGTCTGGTCGATGCGGCGCGTGCTGCACCTCAACCTGGCGCAGGCGTCGGTGTGGAAATCCTACGGCTTCAGCAGGGCCAACGTCGACGAGATGATCGCCGCCCCTGACGCGCGCACCCTGGTTATCCGTTTGCCAAAGCCCAACGATCCTTTGCTGGTGCTCTACTCGCTCGCCGCGCTCGGCAGCATGGTGGTGCTCGACAGCAAAACCGTGCAGGCGCATGCCGTCAACAACGACTGGGGCAATCGCTGGCTTACCACCCATGAGGCGGGATCCGGCCCGTTCCGGCTGGACGGCTGGCAGGCGAAAGATGTGCTGACCATGAGCCGCGCGCCGGACTACTGGCGCGGTACCGCGAAGATGCAGCGCGTGGTGTTTCGTCACCTGCAGGAGTCGCAGACCCTGCGCCTGATGATGGAGAAAGGCGATCTCGATATCGCCAGCAATATGGCGATCCCGGACGTGCGCGCCCTGCGTAACGATCCCGATCTCAGCATCGACAGCGTGCAGCGCGGCACCCTCTACTACCTGGCGATGAGCATGAAAGACGCCCATTTCGCCAACCCGAAGGTGCGCGAGGCGCTGCGCTATCTGGTGGACTATCAGGGGATCAATAAAACGCTGATGGCAGGCTACGGCGTGCTGCATCAGCGACCTATCCAGGCCGGCATGCTCGCGACGCTGCCCGATCCCGGCTACCGGCTGGATATTGCGCGCGCCCGGGCGCTGCTGACGGAGGCGGGTTACCCCGACGGCTTCGACACCACGCTGCGCGTGCTGGCGGATCAGCCCTTTCTTAACGTAGCTATCGCCATCCAGTCGACGCTGATGCAGGCGGGGATCCGCGCGCGCATTATCACCGGCACCGGCAACCAGATCTATGGCGCGATGCGCGACCGGCAGTTCGGGCTGCTGGTAGGACGCGGCGGCAGCGGCGTCGAGCCGCATCCCCACTCCAGCCTGCGCTCGCTGGTCTACAACCCGGACAACGCCGACAGCGCGCGGCTGACCAACTTTCAGGGCTGGCGCACCAGTTTCTACGACGCCCGGCTCAACAGCATGATCGATCGGGCGCTGGCGGAGCGCGACGCCGCGAAACAGCAACAGGCCTATTTCGCCATCCAGCAGCGCTATGACCAGCTCATCCCGGCGCTGATGCCGATTTCCCAGATGGTCGACTCGGTGGTGGTCAACAACCGCGTGCAGGCTTATCAGCCGCACCCGTCCGCCACTACCTTTTTACGCGACGTCTGGAAAACGCCAGAGAGCCTGGCAGGAGGCACGCCATGATCGCCGCTCTTCCGCAGCTGCGCCGCGTCAGCAAACGCGCGACGCAGGTTTTTATCACCCTGTTCGGCCTGCTGCTGCTGACTTTTTTTATCGGCCGCGTGATGCCGCTCGATCCGGTGCTGGCGATCGTCGGCCCGGACGCCGATCACGCCACCTATCAGCAGGTCTACCACCAGCTCGGCTTCGACAAGCCGCTGTGGGCGCAGTTCGGCATCTATCTGAACGGGCTGCTGCACGGCGATCTCGGCCATGCGCTGCTGACCGGCCAGCCCGTCAGCCAGGATATTCTGCGCGTCTTTCCCGCTACGCTGGAGCTGGCGACCCTGGCGCTTGTGATCGGCGCCGGACTCGGCGTGCCGCTTGGCGTTATCGCCGCGGCGCGGCGCAACGGCGCGATCGATTATGCGGTGCGCGTGGTGAGCCTTGCGGGCTACTCCACGCCAATCTTCTGGGTCGGCATGATCGGTCTGCTGCTCTTCTATGCCCATCTGGGCTGGGTCGGCGGCGCGGGCCGCGTCGATTTCAGTCTCGACGGCGTGGTGCCGCGTCGCACCGGCCTGATGCTGGTGGACGCGCTGCTGGCGGGCAACGCCACGGTTTTCTGGAACGCACTGAACCATCTGGTGCTGCCCGCGTCGCTGCTCGGTTTTCACTCGCTTGCCTATATCAGCCGCATGACGCGCAGCTTTATGCTGGCGCAGCTGTCGCAGGAGTTTATTCTCACGGCGCGCGTTAAGGGGCTGACGGAGTGGCAGGTGATCTGGCAGCACGCCTTTCGCAATATTCTGGTGCAGCTGCTGACGGTGGTGGCGCTCGCCTACGGTTCGCTGCTGGAGGGCGCGGTGCTGATCGAGACAGTCTTCTCCTGGCCGGGCTTCGGCTCCTACCTGACCGGCAGCCTGATGCTGGGCGATATGAACGCGGTGATGGGCTGCGTGCTGGTGGTCGGGCTGATTTTCGTGCTGCTCAACCTGCTCTCCGATCTGCTCTATCAGGTATTTGATCCGAGGACTAAAGTATGACGCTATCGATCGATACGCCGCACGTCAGCGCAGCGCGCGAACGGCTGGCGCGCTGCCGGCGTGCCGCCCTGCGCGCCGGACATTTCCTGCTGCGCATGGCCTGCAATCCGCTGACCGCCATCGGCGGCGGCATCGTGCTGCTGCTCTGCCTGACGGCGCTGTTCGCGCCCTGGATCGCCCCGTACCATCCGCTGGTGCAGGATCTCGACAATGCCCTCAGCCCGCCGGGCGCGCAGCACTGGTTCGGCACCGACGAGTTTGGCCGCGATATCTTTAGCCGTCTGGTGTGGGGCGCGCGCATTACGCTCTACATCGTGCTGCTGGTGTCGGTTACCGTCGGTCCGCTCGGGCTGCTGCTGGGGGTCGCCGCCGGCTATTTCGGCGGCAAGGTGGACGCGGCGCTGATGCGCATTACCGATATCTTTATCTCTTTTCCCAGCCTGGTGCTGGCGCTGGCGTTCGTCGCCGCGCTTGGCCCCGGCCTGGAGCATGTGGTGATCGCCATTACCCTTACCGCCTGGCCGCCCATCGCGCGGCTGGCGCGCGCCGAAACCCTGTCGCTGCGCCAGGCGGACTTTATCTCCGCCGTGCGGCTGCAGGGCGCGTCGCCGCTGCGCGTGCTGTGGCACCATATCGTGCCGCTCTGCCTGCCGTCGGTGATTATCCGCATCACCATGAATATGGCGGGCATTATTCTCACCGCCGCCGGGCTCGGCTTTCTCGGCCTCGGCTCGCAGCCGCCCGCGCCGGAATGGGGCGCGATGATCGCCAGCGGCCGCACCTACATGCTGGAGTGCTGGTGGGTGGTGACCGTGCCGGGCCTGGCGATCCTGATCAACAGCCTGGCGTTCAACTTCTTAGGAGATGGCCTACGTGACCTGCTCGATCCCCGCAGTGAGTAACGGCGCGCCGTTGCTGGACGTGCACGATCTGCGCGTCGATTTTGTTAACGGACGCCACAGCACCCCGGCGGTGCGCGGCGTCTCCTTTCAGCTCGGTCGGGAAAAACTGGCCATCGTCGGCGAGTCCGGTTCAGGCAAATCCACCGTGGGCCGCGCCCTGCTGCAGCTGCATCCGGCGAAGGCGCGCATCGAGGCGGCGCGCATGCAGTTCGGCGAGATCGATCTGCTGCGCGCCAGCCCGGCGCAGATGCGCGCCATTCGCGGCAGGCGCATCTCGATGATTATGCAGGACCCGAAATACTCGCTTAATCCGGTGGTGCGCGTCGGCGAGCAGATCGCCGAGGCCTGGCGCAGCCACCATCGCGGCCAGCACGCCGCCGCCAAAAAGCGCGCGCTGGAGATGCTGGAGGTGGTGCGCATTCGCGAGCCGGAACGTCTCTATCAGCTCTACCCTCATGAGATTTCCGGCGGCCAGGGCCAGCGCGTGATGATCGCCATGATGCTGATCACCGAGCCGGAGCTGGTCATCGCCGATGAGCCAACCTCCGCGCTCGACGTCTCGGTTCGCCTGCAAATTCTGGCGCTGCTGGATGAGCTGGTGAAGGCGCGCGGGCTGGGGCTGATCTTTATCAGCCACGACATCAGCCTGGTGCGCAGCTTCTGCGACCGCGTGCTGGTGATGTACGCCGGGCGCGTGGTGGAATCGCTGGCGGCGGGCGATCTCGATCGCGCGCGCCATCCCTATACGCAGGGCCTGCTGGCGGCGCTGCCGGATATCGACCAGCGCCGCAGCCGTCTGCCGGTGCTGCAACGCCAGGCCAGCTGGCTGAACGATTAAGGAGCGCGCATGATCGCTGTTGAGAATCTTAACCTGAGTTTCGGTGAAGAGACGGCCCGAACCCAGGTGCTGTTCGACGTCTCGCTGAAGGTTAACGAAGGGGAAATCTTCGGCCTGGTGGGCGAGTCCGGCTCGGGTAAAACCACGGTGCTGAAGTGCCTGGCGGGGCTGATTACCCACTGGCATGGCGCGCTGGCGATAGACGGAGAGCCTCTCGGGCGCCGCATCGACCGCGCGCGCTGCAGACAGGTGCAGATGGTGTT
>Ga0157358_1000079_pt1 | contig 36427 bp, 25 predicted proteins | sample AttcapACBM2_FD_111484 | JGI IMG/M metagenome (GOLD analysis project Ga0157358, IMG submission 111484) | Fungus gardens microbial communities from leaf cutter ant in Botucatu, State of São Paulo, Brazil - Atta capiguara ACBM2 | ecosystem: Host-associated > Fungi > Mycelium > Unclassified ... | reverse complement strand
GAATTGTGGTGCCCTGCATGTGAACCCCTACTCAATCACAAACCAATAAAATCGCTGGTGGCCTACGGCTATCGGTGGAAAGGATAACTCAGGGAAGCCGACGAATAGCTTCTTAGACCACGCGACGGCGGGGATGTCCCACCGCAAAGTGAAAAATAGTCAAACAATGGGGGTTATTATGCAAATGCCCGACGTGAGGGCAAGTCACGTCGGGCATTTCGGCGGGATATTTATGTTATTAACTGCTTACAGGCGGGTTTCCGACAGTTTTTTCGACTTTTTCGGTGCGTTAAGCGTCGCTTTCAGCTGTTTTTCATCCAGCTGGTCAACCCACTTCGCGACCACCACCGTTGCCACGCCGTTGCCGATAAGGTTGGTCAGCGCGCGCGCTTCAGACATAAAGCGGTCGATGCCCAGAATCAGCGCCAGGCCCGCGACCGGCAGATGACCGACGGCGGAAAGCGTGGCGGCCAGCACGATAAAGCCGCTGCCCGTCACGCCAGCCGCGCCTTTTGAAGAGAGCAGCAGCACCACCAGCAGCGTGATTTGGTGGACAATATCCATATGCGCGTTGGTCGCCTGAGCGATAAACACGGCGGCCATCGTCAGGTAAATTGAGGTGCCGTCCAGGTTAAAGGAGTAGCCCGTTGGGATCACCAGGCCCACCACCGATTTTTTGCAGCCCAGCTTTTCCATCTTATCCAGCATCCGCGGCAGCGCAGATTCGGAAGAGGAGGTGCCCAGCACGATCAGCAGTTCTTCTTTGATATAGGCGATAAACTTAAAGATGTTGAAGCCGGTCACCCGCGCGATCAGGCCCAGCACGATCACCACAAACAGCACGCAGGTAATATAGAAACAGATAATCAGCTGGCCGAGCTGCACCAGCGATCCCACGCCATATTTACCGATAGTAAAGGCCATTGCCCCGAAGGCACCGATCGGCGCAAGGCGCATAATCATATTGATAATGCCGAAAATGACCTTCGAGAAGCTGTCGATAAAGTTAAAGACCAGCGTGCCTTTGTCGCCCATGCGGTGCAGCGCAAAACCAAACAGAATGGCGAACAGCAGCACCTGCAGGATATTGCCGCTGGCGAAAGCGCCGATAACGCTGCCGGGGATAATATCCAGTAAAAAGGCCACGATGCCCTGCTGTTCCGCCTGCTGCGCATAAACGGCGACGGCTTTGGCATCCAGCGTGGCGGGATCGACGTTCATCCCTGCGCCCGGTTGCAGCACGTTGACCACGATCAGGCCGATAATCAGCGCGATGGTGCTGACCACTTCAAAATAAAGCAGCGCGACCGCACCCGTACGGCCGACGGCTTTCATGCTTTCCATCCCGGCGATCCCTGTCACCACGGTACAGAAAATCACCGGCGCGATAATCATCTTGATCAGCTTAACGAAAGCGTCGCCCAGCGGCTTCATCTGCGCGCCCAGCTCCGGATAAAAATGCCCCAGCAGTACGCCGACGGCGATGGCGGTTAGCACTTGAAAATAAAGGCTTTTAAACAGGGAAGTTTTCATAAAATATCCGTTAACGGCCTGGATGGCGGGTGACGTGGCTATGGTTATTTTGACAACAGGCCAAAAATAACACTGCGTTAACTGGATTGATATAATCTGATAAACATTGCGCGAACGGAGGCGTGATTTTAAGAGCTGAATCACTTCAGCAGCGGTGAAATGGGGTTTCAGCCAGGCGGTTTTCTCAAAAAAAACACTGTGCATGTAATAATAATGTATCCATTCAGTCGTTCCTTAACGCTGCTGCAACGAAGATAGTGAACCCTACGGATACGCCATTCAGGGCAAGAAATTTTATTAAACACCTTGCTCACCTGTCTTATATAAAAGACAATTAACACACAAGGGAAAGCGTGGAGGATGCCGGGAGATGGCATACAAGATTAGTCGTTATCAGGACAGGAAAGGCAATGTTCCTTTTGCAACATGGATGACGACGCTACGTAAAAAACAGCGGGAAGCGGCCGCCAGGATCGATAATCAGATCGATCGCGCCGCTGCCGGGAATTTTGGTGACCATAAATTCGTGCGCGATGGGGTTTGGGAAATGCGCATTAACCACGGGCCGGGTTATCGTGTTTATTACGCTATAGAAGGAAAAACCGTCATTCTTCTTTTTTACGGTGGCGATAAAAACAGCCAACCTGCTGATATCGCTAAAGCCATTTCTTATTTACACGATTACAATGCGAGGAAAGATTGTGACAACCATTCATAAAACAGCTAAAAACTTTCCGCCTACGGTCGATCATGATGCCGCAACGATTGCAGAGCTGAAAGCCGATCCGACTTACGCCGAAACCTACCTACAAATTGCGCTGGAAAATATTTATGAGGATGGCGGTATCGCTGCCTTTTTAACGGCGTTACGCCGCGTGGTAGAAGCTCGCGGAGGGATTAGCGAGATCGCGAAAAGATCAGGGCTTTCTCGCCAGCAGCTTTACAAAACGCTGTCGGCAACCGGAAACCCGACCCTGACCACGCTGACAGCAATCACCCGCGCTGCGGGCGTCAGGCTCAGCTAGTCCCGCAACAGATTGAGCAACCTGCGGCCCTTAAAAATAAAGGCGCTCGAACTCCGCGATGGGTAACGCGCTAGCGTAGAGATAGCCCTGCCCGATATGAATGCCGCGCGCCAGCAGCCAGTCGCGCTGCTCAACGGTTTCCACGCCTTCGGCAATTACTTCCAGCTGCATGATCTCTGCGATAGCCGCCACGATACGCACCATGGCGTTCTCTTCCGGCAGCGGGCTGACGAAGCTGCGATCCATCTTCAGCTTGCTGACCGGCAGCGACTTAAACTGGCTCAGCCAGTTTAAATTGGCGTAGCCCATGCCAAAATCGTCCAGCGCGACAGCGACGCCCGCCTGCTGCAAATCGTTCAGCAGCCGCAGCGCCAACGCTGGTTCACCGACCTGTGCCGTTTCGGTAAGCTCCAGCATCAGGCTGCCTGGCGCAATCTGATACTGTTGGATCAGCGTTTGCAGATGCGCCACCCTGTCCGGTTCGCGCAGCTGCACGGCGGAAATATTCACGCTGAGCGGCAGCGTGATACCGCGTTTTTGCCAGCCAGCCAGCACGCGACAAGCCTCTTCAAATACCCAGCGGCCCAGCGCGTGGATCACGCCGGATTCTTCCGCGCTGACGATCAGGTCTTCCGGCAGACTCCAGCTGCCGTCCGGCTGACGCATACGCAGCAACACCTCTGCGCCGACCGGCTGGCCGCTGCGCATATCAATCTGCGGCTGCAGGAACAGCGCGAACTGCCCGTCGCTCAGCCCCTGCAAAATATCGTGCTCCTGCGTCAGCCGCTTATGCGCCCGTTCGGTCATGGTGGCATCGAAAAAGAGGATCTGATTTTTCCCTTCAAGGCGCGCCGACATCATGGCCGACGCCGCCCGGCTCAGCAGCTCCGTCGCGCTCAGATGAGCGTCTTCCCGCGTCGCCATACCGATGCTGAGGCTGGGCCGGATCTGCATCTCATGCAGCATAACAGGCTGGGTCAGGCGCAGCAGCAGCAGCCGGGCCATGCGCATGGCGCGGACAGGCGTAGCGCGTTTCATCAGCAGCACAAAATCGCTGTCCGACAGCTGGCCGGTCAGCGTCTGCCCGTCGATGCAGTTGCGAATTTTATCCAGCAGCGTCAGCGTCAGCGCGTCGCGCTGCTCGTCCGCCACCACGCCGTTCGCTTCCTGTAGCGTCTCGATGCGCAGCACCATCAGCGTGAAGCCGTCTTTATCCGCTATTGCGTTGATGTGCTGCTCAAGCAGCGCCAGGAACAGCGTCTGATTGGGCAGATTGGTCAGCGCAACGCGCGTAGTCAAACGACGCATCTCATCGTGCACCGTCTCGATAACTTGCTGATTGTGGTTATAACTGCGGATCAGCATGCCCAGCTCGTCGTCGCGATGGCGGGCGGGCAGCGCCAGCTGATGGCCGATCGCCTCCTGCGGCGGCAGATCGTGCAGCTCGGTGGCGATCCTGCGCAGCGGCCTGACGATCAGTTTATTAATGCACCAGCTGATAGCGACCGACAGGATCAGCGCCAGCAGCAGGTAGGTCGTCACCATGGTGGAGAGCGCGCTGAGGATAAACTGATAAACGCGCCAGGAGTCCGCCTGCAACACCAGCAGCGCCAGCGGCTTGGGGTTGGAAGGCCCCACCGAATAGAGCGGCACCGTGATTTGCACCGGCAGTTCAAAAATGGTGGCGATAAGCTTCGGCACCGGCTTCGTCGGTTCAAAATCGGTGTGCAGCGTCTGTAGCCCGTTGGGCAACACGACTTCGGCGCGCGCCAGAATACCGGCGGGCTTAAGGGAATTAAGAATACGTTCAGCCTGGCCGATATCCGCCTTCAGCACCGACTGCGACAGCGGCTGGCGCACGGTATGCGCGACGTTTTCCATCTGCTGGGCATAGTCAATCCTGCGCTGCTGCACAAAATGGAAAAGTTGAATGACGATAAAAATCAGGATGGTGACCACCGCGACGCCGGATACCGTCGCCATCTGTTTTATCGTTAACGAACGACTAACGCGCAAGCCTGTTCTCCGCAAAGCTGACTGCCGCCAAAGCGGGCGGCAAAAACAGCCCTGAGTATATCCTATGACAGGCGCTTGTTAAGTTATCCCTTGCAGCCAGGGGTCGATTAGGTGTTTTCCGACAGGAAATCGGCGCTCGGACAACACAGATCGCTATTTAAAGTCCGCATAAGGCGTCAGCGGCTGCGACGGCATATCGAGATCGCCTTCCCAACCAGCCATGGAATAGCGCAGATAAATCATGCCGTGGCTGGGCGTATAGTCCTCCGCCTGCTGAATATCCATTCCCAGGCCCAGCGTCCAGTGCGCGCTTAACCGACGCTCTACCGCCGCCTGCAGCGTATAGCCAAAGCCGCTGCTACTGCTGCTGGTGCCCTGCGGATTATCGCTGGTCAGCGCGCCGAAACTTAACGGATAGCGCGACTGCGCGTGGGTGCGGGAGTGGGACCAGGAAACCGAACCGCCCACGTCGAACGACCAGTTTTCCGTGCGCTGACGGTAATTGAGCGGCACCGACAGCGAGTTATAGGTTTGCGGGCTGTAGTAGCCGCCCTGGCCGAGCGAATAGTCGCTTAAGTCGCGGGTGTAGTGCCATAACATGCCGTTCAGGCCAATAGTTGCCCGTCGGTTGTCCTCGTTGAGCAGCTTATAGTAGTAGCCGACCATCAGCCGTTCACGGGCGTTGTCCTTGACGTTTTCACCGGTGATCTGATGGGCGCTGATATCGGCCCAGACGCCGTGCGCGCCGCCTTTGTCGTAGCTCAGGCCCACCGCGCCGCCGGTGGCGACCACGCCGCCCCAGGTTTTGCCGCTGGCGGTATTGGGATCGCGCGCGCCCGCGTAGGCCAGCAGCGAGCTGGAAATGGGACGGCGGGAGGCGGTGAGCGACACGCCAAGATCGCTCAGACTGGTGTTCCAGGTGAAGCCGCCGACCCAGTTGGTTACCTCAAAGCCCAGCGGCGTGGTGCCGATATCCGCCGACCATTTGTCGCTGTTGTAGCCGACGCCAACGCTGGTGCCGTTCTGATGCTGGCGGAAATCCCGGTTGCAGGTTGCGTCAGCGTTGGCGCAGGTGCCGAAATTTTCATCAATATTGCCGAGGCTGTTGGGCGAGAAGGTGCCCGCTGAAATATCCACATTATCCAGCCGCAGCCAGCCTTTGCCCTGGCCGAACGGCGTTTCCGCCTGCGCCATAGTGGTGTGCGCGGTGAAATCGGATACGCCGCCGGTGCCTTTATTTCTGGCGTAATCCTCCGCCAGCGTCAGCGTGGTGTCCTGCTGGCGCGCCAGATCGGCCGCTTCGCTGCGGATGCCGCGCTTCAGCCAGTCATCCTGCTCGTTATTGCGCGTCAGCCGCGTATAGTCTTCGGTGCTTTGCGGCGCCGTCGTAGCGATGCCGCTGGCGACCATCGCCTGACGATAATCATACTGCGCGGCGGCAGGATCGTTCTGCGCCGCTTCCAGCCTTGCCGCATCGCGAAACACCAGCGCGCTGCTTTGCGAAGGCATCTCCTGCGCCGCCTTTGGCTTGAGCAGGCCATACAGCGTGGCGGCGCGGGCGGTATCGCCGACGCTTTGCGCCGCGTTCGCCACCCGCCGTCCGGTATTGACGCTGGCTTCCGCTACGGCCGACGGTAAAGCCTGCAACTGCTGTTTGGCGGCGGGCAGATCCCCTAACGCCACCAGCGCTTCGATTTCGCCCAGCCGCGCGTCGTTATTCTGCGGCTCTTTCTCGCCGACGTCGCGATAGCGCGTCAGCGCCTGCTGCGCATCGCCGCGCGCCAGCGCCCAGTCCGCCTCGGTCAGCGCAATGCGGCTGGAAGGCGGCAGCTGGCCCAGCAGGGCAACGGCCTGGCTTTCCTGGCCGTTGGCGCGCAGCTCTTCGGCGCGGGCAATAACCCTGTCCGTTTCCAGCCGATCGTTCAGCGCCTTAATGTTCGCGTCCCATTTTGCGGCGGGCAAAGCCTGAAGCTGCCGCATCGCCTCCTCTGCGCGATCGCTGCCGGAAAGATAGAGCGCGTAAGCATAGGCCTGCGTCGGCACGCCGGGTTGGCGCTGCGCCATTGCCGCCATCTGCCGATCCGCCGCCTGGGGCTGGCCCGCCTGACGCAGCGCGCCCGCCAGCCGATAATTCAGCCAGATATCATCCGGTGCGCCCTGCTGCGCCTGGCGATACTGTTCCGCCGCCTCTGCCCAGCGTCCGGCCGCCGCCTGTTTATCGCCTTCCGCACTCAGCGTGCTGCTGCGCAGGCTGGCGAGGGTCGCGCCAAGCGAGCGCTTCTGCGCCGCAGGCAGGCCGTTGATAAAGGCCAGCGCCTTTTCCGGCGACTGCTGTTGATAGAGCGTGACCAGCCGCTGCGTCGCCGTGGCGTTGTCCGGATCAAGCTGGCGCGCGCGGCGGAAAAGCGCCTCGGCGGCGTCGGCATTTTTCTGCGCCACCGCCACATCGCCCAGGCCAATCAGCGCGTAGCCGTCGGTGTTGTCCAGAGCTTGCGCCTGCTGATAGCTCCGCGTCGCGCCGCGAACGTCGCCTGCCGCCAGCGCTTTGTCGCCTGCGGCAATCGCCAGCCAGTAGCGGTTGGATTGCAGCAGGCTTTGCCACTTACCGATGTCCGTGCCCTGCGCATCTGCCGCCACGGCGCGCTGAAAATAGCCGTCCGCTTCTTCACGTTTGTTAGCGCGCGACAGCGCCTGACCCATCGCGCCCAGCAGATCGGGATCGTTGGGGCTGGCCTGTAGCGCCGCCCGCAGCGCCGGGATCGCCGCCGTGCTCTCGCCTTTATCGATCAGGGCCAGTCCGCGCAGCCGCTGTTGATAGGCGGGATCCGCCAGCATTTGCTCCTGCCGCGCCAGCTCAAGCTGGCCGTCCGCCTGCGGTTTATCGCTGGTAAAGGTGCGCAGATAGGTTTGCAGCTGCGCCACGGTCTGCGAGGTGACCGGCTGCGACCTGATATCGTTCAGCCACAGCTCGGCGGCCTGCGTCCTTCCCGCCGGTTCATTGGCGACCTCCTGTAGCTGCTTAATCGCGGCCGCGCGGTTGTCCTGGCTAAGCTGCATCTGCGCAATCGCCATTTTGACATTGACGTTGCCCGGCGCGTCCCGATCCAGCGCCTCCAGCTGCGTTAAGGCCAGCGGCTGCTGCTCGGGCAGGCGAGCCACCAGCCGCCAGTATTCCAGCGCGAGATCGCTGGAAGGAAACACGCCGTGGAACAGCTTGTCCCAGGCCGCTCGCGCCTCGGGAAGATGGCCGGAAGCCGCCAGCAGTCTGGCCTGCTGTAGCTGCTGCCGTCCTTCTTCGGCAACCAGCAACAGGCTCGCTTCGGCCTGGCGAGTGGCTACCGCGTCGGGGGCGATTGTTTTCAGTCGCGTCAGCCTTTCCCGCGCCCGATCCTGCTGGCCCGAGCGCAAATCCTGACGGATCTGCGCCGCCAGCACCTGCGGATTGTCCGGCGCAATCTTTTCCAGCCGATAAAGCGACTGGCTGACCAGATCGAACTTGTTGGTCGCTTCGCCGACGCGCACCTGCTGTAGCAGCCAGTCAACGGGCGAAACTTGCGCCGTCTCGGCCGCCATGCCGCTCAGCGGCAGCAGCAGCGCGGGTGCCAGCCAGTGCGGGTTCATTACAGATCGTCCTCATCGCCTAAGCGACGGCGGCTGATGCTGCGCATTAAACGCCACAGCAGCAGCGCGAACAGGATCACCACCACGGCGGCAAACGCGGCCAGCATAATCGGATGCGTGGCCAGCGCGTTCCAGACGCGCTCCCACCACGGCAGATGGCCGATATACCAGGTGTCGCCCACGCGCAGGCTGTTCACGCCGGATTCCCGGATCACCGAGGCCGAGCCGAAAATCGCCGCGCGTTTACCGCTGTCGATTAGCGCGCCGTTCAGCAGCTGCCAGGCGCGAGGACTGTCCGCCAGCAGCGCCACCACGCTTCGCTGGTCGTGGAAAGGCGATTTAAAGCTGACGATCGCCGCCATCGGCCCGCTGGAGCTGATGGTGGTCTGGCTTTCCGCGTACATGTCGTCAGTCGACAGAGGCCGCGTGGAAAAGTCGTTCTGGCGATTAGGCTTGTTGACCCAGCTTTTCGCCGCATCCACCAGCAGGTTGATTTTGCTGTCATCCTTCAACGTCTGCGGGATTTCGCCAATCATCAGCAGATCGTCATCCTGCTCTTGCGCCTTGCTCCAGTCGTCGGTCATTTTCACTTTCAGCGCCGGATAGCCGGTCTGCGCAGAAATATTGCCCAGCGCGTTCAGCAGCGCGCTGACCTTGTCCGCCTCTGGCCGCGCGTTAACCAGCACCAGCGTTTGCGCCAGGTCGGCATTGCGGCTGAAAGGGAAACCCGCGTTGGCGAAGGCACGCAGCGACGGCATCTGTATATAGTGGCGGTAGCCGGAGAAATCGATAGTGGAGTTATCATCAATCACCACGTGATTGGACACCGGGGTAACGGTGGCGCAGCGGCTCTCTTTCGTGGCGCTGTTATAGGTGCCGCCGTAAAAGAGGCTGGCGTAATCGAAGTCGAAGCGCAGCTGGTTTACCACGCCCAGGCGCAGCGCCGGAATGGTCAACTGGGTGCTGCTGTCGGTCAGACCCTGCACCAGCGGGATGCGCAGCAGCTGTCTGCCGTTGTCGTGCTTGCCCGACAGCGGATAATCCTGCACGAACTGGTTGTTAAGGTTAACCGCCAGCCGGGAGCCGTCTTCCTGCATCGGCGTGGTGTAGCGATAGGTGATATTCATATCGATGCCGCGCGCGCGCACCAGGAAGAGATCCGGCGGCAGTTTCAGCGTCAGCGCAATGGGGTTCGGCTGTAGGCCGTCGCTTTGTAGCTGGTTGGCATACTGTTGCAGCTCGCCAAAGGTGGTCGGCCTGTCGGTGCGCACCCAGTTCGGCGCGTCATACGGCTTGCGGGGCATCAGCTCTTTCACCTCGTCCACCGTTGCGCTTTGCCCGCGCAGCAGCACCTCGCCCTGCGCAATCCCCTGCACCGCCTTCAGCAGATCGTTATCGTCGCGTCCCATCACCAGCAGCATTTTCTCCCAGGGGTTTTGCGGCTGATTGACGATGGCGATGGTCGGCTTATCCACCGGCGGCAGCGTTTTTAAAAAGTCCGGCCGCTGGTCGTTGGTGGCAAACACCACCGCGTGCTGCTGCTCCGGCAGCTGGTTATAGAGCACCGGAAACGACTGCCCGCGCCAGTCCGCTTTGGTGCCGAACCAGGAAGCCAGCACGGCGGCGGCTTTTTGCTGTCCCAGGCCCGGCGCGCCGGCAAAGACCATTGGCAGGATCAGCGGACGGTTATCGCGCGAATCAAAAAACGGCTCCGGGAAATGCGAGAGATCGTCCTGCAGCGGCAGCTTTTGCAGCGTCAGCGCCAGCGAGCTTTCCTTGCCGATATCCAGCCAGACGGCGCTGTTAGCGGGGTTTTCGCACATATTGGCGTAGTGGCCGACCAGCTCCAGCCGGACGCGGTTAAAGTCGCTGATAAAACGCGGATCCAGCGGCAGCTGGATCTGGCTGGTTTTGCCTGCCTGATCCTGCGCGATCGGCACCAGTCCGACCATTTCATCGTTCAGATAGACCTTAAGATGCGAAACCACAGGCAGCAGCGCAGGCGAAGGGCGATAGCTGAGCGTCAGCAGCGCTTTGGTCACCAGCTCGTCGCTGCGCACGCCGAATTCAATCTGCCCCTGGGTTCGGGTGCCGGTCAGCGTGAAAACGCCCGGCGGCGGCGCGATCTGGGCAAAAGTGCGCGTCACGTCGCGTACCGGCGCGGCGGGATCGACAGCGACCGGCGCGGCAGGCTCGGCCGCGGCAGGCGCGTCCGTAGCGGTCATCGGCAGCGGCGCAGAGTCGGGCGCCGCCCAGGTCAGCGGCATAACGCCCATCAGAACAGCAGTGAACCAGCGTAGTTTTCTCGTCATCGTTTCATCATCAACTTTGCGTCAGTGGATCGTGGGATCGAGTCGCCCTGGGCCCCTCGGGAAAAAGGAAGCCAGCCAGCTGGTCAGACGCGTCAGCCCGGCAAACAGCCCGCGCAGCGGCTGCGGGCCGTACTCCGCCAGGCGCAGATAGCCTTTAAAGCCCAGCACCATAATGTCAGCGAAGCTCTGCATCGGTTTGTCTTCAGGAAAACTGTCCTGCCACAGCGCCCAGGTATCGGCGCGGGCGAAGGTGCACTGGATAAATTCCACGTGCTGTCCGGTAGTCAGCTCATGCAGGCGGATCCCGGCACGGCGGCCAAAGGTACGCTGCACCACACAGGGAAAACTGAATTCCTGCTGGCCTCGCCGCAGCAGCAGCCAGACCTTTTCATGTTCCTTCAGCTGGTTTTCCTCGCGCAGCTCCAGGCCGACGCCGCCGTCGGAGTAGTCGCGCAGCGTGCACGGCAGCATATGGCCATCTTCACGAGCCAGCGCCGCCGGCATGGCGATCTCTACCCTGTGCGCTTCACGCAGCTGGCGCGCCTCGACGGAAACCGCCACCGCGCCGCCCAGGATAATCATGTTGTAAATCACCCAGACCACGCTGACGAGCACCGTCAGGATTTCCGTGGGCGGGCCATAGTTCAGCCGCCAGCCGGCAGCTATCAGACCGGCGACGTTAATCAGCACCAGCAGCATATAGGGTCGGGTGATCACCCAGTCGAGATGCTGCTCTTCCACCAGGCCGCCCTTGGCCGTCACGTTGAATTTGCCCTTATGCGGATTGAACAGCGCCACCGTGGTCGGCCGCGCGATATACCAGGCCAGCACCGTTTCGTAGACCTCGCTCCAGAACGAGTGTCGCCAGCGGCCCTGAATACGCGAGTTGGTCAGGCTGGTGTGCAGCATATGCGGCAGCACGAAAATGGCGATAGCCAGCGCGGGGGCAAAAATGATGTAGGCGTGAAAAAGCAGAAAAGCCAGCGGCGCGAGCAGGAAGATCAGCCGGGGAATGCCGGAAAGGAAGTGCAGCATGGCGTTGGCGTAGCAGAGCCGCTGCACCAGCTTCAGCCCTTTGCCCGTCAGCGGATTATCCAGTCGGAAAATCTGCACCATGCCGCGCGCCCAGCGGATGCGCTGCCCGATATGGGCAGACAGGCTTTCTGTCGCCAGCCCGGCCGCCTGCGGAATACGAATATAGGCGGAGGTGTAGCCTTTGCGGTGCAGGCGCAGCGAGGTATGCGCATCCTCGGTCACGGTATCCACCGCGATGCCGCCGATTTCATCCAGCGCGGTACGTCGGATCACCGCGCAGGAACCGCAGAAAAACGCGGCGTCCCACACGTCGTTGCCGTCCTGCACCAGCCCGTAGAACAGCGTGCCTTCGTTCGGCGTCCGGCGGAAGCGGCCCAGATTGCGTTCAAAAGGATCGGGCGAGAAAAAGTGGTGCGGTGTTTGCAGCATCGCCAGTTTGGGGTCTTTCACAAACCAGCCCAGCGTCATTTGCAGGAACGAGCGCGTTGGCACGTGGTCGCAATCAAAAATCGACACGAACTCGCTGCGGCAATGGGTACGCAGTGCGTGGTTGATATTGCCCGCTTTGGCATGTTCATGCGTTGGACGCGCCACGTAGTGCACGCCGATTTTCTCCGCAAAGGCGCGGAACTCCTCGCGATTGCCGTCATCCAGCACGTAAATATTGAGCTTGTCTTTAGGCCAGTCGATACCCAGCGCGGCGTACAGCGTGGGCTTCACCACGCTCAGCGGCTCGTTATAGGTCGGCACCAGCAGATCCACCGTCGGCCAGCTGCTGATATCTTCCGGCATGGACACCGGCGGACGATTAAGCGGCCACAGGGTCTGAAAATAGCCGAGGATCAGCACCACCCAGGCATAGGTTTCCGCCGCGATCAGCAGCACGCCGAAAGTCAGGCTCAGCGGATCGTCCCAGTTCAGCGTCGAGGTGTAGCGCCACCACAGATAGCGGCAGGAAATCGTCAGCGACAGCACGATCAGCATCATGGTCGACAGGCGGCCAGGGATGCGCCGTACCACCATCGCCACGCCCCACAGCAGCGCGACAAAGATAAACTGCGTAAAGAGATCGAACGGCTGCGAGATGCAAAGCAGCGCCAGCGCCGTAGCGATCGCAATCGCCACGCCGAACAGCGCTTTACGCAGCGTTGGCGGCACGCGACGCAGCTGGCGTTCAACCCGCTTTTCCATGTCGCGCGCGGCCGCTTTTTCCGGCAGCTTGTCCAGCCAGTTATAGAAGCGCTGGCGCGGCGTTCTCAGGGTATAGCGGCCTGCACGCTCGCTGAGCGAGACGCCGTTAAAAGGAACCACCAGCAGCAGCCACAGCGTTTGCAGCAGATAGCGTAAAATATCCGCAGGATGCGGCCTTTCCGGCGAAATATGCGGATAAAGGCGGCGACGCTGCGCCTGAACCCGCTGCCAGGCTGGCGTTTCAAAACGGAGGAAGGCCCAGCCGAGCGTGACCCAGAAGCACTGGAGCGCGGCGGTTGCCGCCGATGCGCCGTGTTGGCGATAGCCCGCATAGCGTTCGTGCAGCGCCGCCGTTGCGGCGGGCATCAATAGCCAGTGCAGCGGCCTCATGCGCGCGCCTGCAGATTAATCAGCGCCCAGCTGGCGAAGGTCATCATGCCTTCCGCTGCCAGGCTGTGTGGCCGGTATTCGCCCAGCGGCTGCTTGCTCATCAGCGCTTCCGCCACCGCTTCATCACGATGCAGGGTTAAAGGAATAAAGTTGTTCAGGCTGTTGACCCAAAGCTGATGCAGATCCTGCTGCGCCTTGCTGACCGGGGAAAACTGATTGAGCAGAAACAGCGTGTTGGTGGGGAAAGTTTGCTGAAACAAACGAATATGACAGTTAGCGTCCGGCGTCACCACGCTAAGGATATGGTCGGCCAGCGCCACCATGGCTCGCGTCCAGGGCGTATCGCCAGAGGGCACGTCGAGCAGAATCCAGGGGTAGAGCTTTCTTAACGCGTCGATTTGCGCCAGCCAGGCGTGGGCGTATTTTTCCGGATGGCGAATAAAATCCATGCGTTCATCGTCGTTAAGCCGCCCGGCGGGCACAAAATCCAGCCCTGGCGCGTAGCGCAGCGCGCTCTGCTGCCACGGCTGCCCGTCAATAGCCGCCCGCAGCCAGCCGCGCGACTGCCCCACCGGCATATTAAAGTGCATCCGCAGCAGATTATCGGCCGATAAATCGACGGTAATGACCTGTTCGCCCAGCTGATTGAGCGCCCAGGCAAAAGCAGCGGTCAACGAGGTCGCCCCGGCGCCGCCTCTGACGCTCTGTAGCGCAATCACCGCCATTACTGCTCTCCGGACGGCGTAGGATCGGCCAGCTCGGCCAGCAGCGGCCAGCGGTCCAGGATCCCGGCCAGCCTTTCCTGGCGATCGATATCGATATAGCGCCAGTTCTGTAGCGAAAAAGCGCGTTCCAGTTGCGCAATATCGTCCTGGGTTCCACGCGCCAGCGGCCGCGTTTTGTCAGACTGTTGACTCATAGAGATAGCCCCAGAAGGCAGCAAAAAATTCCCCCCGAGCAAGAAAATTCTTAGGTCGGGTGCAGGTCGGTTTGCTATAAGTTGTAATGTATATTAGCCAGAATACAATGATGCTACTTCATTTTTTAACTGGACTACACTCTAGCCGTAGAACAAGCCGGGTTGCGAAATATCTTATGACACCTCCATTTACGTTAGGATTTGAACAGGTCAGAGATGAGTTGATGCTGATGCAGCCGTCGGGATGTTACTGGCTGACGGCCAACCGTCAGGAAGACGCCCGTTGTCTGGCCCGTCAGTGTATCGCCGCGCAGCATACCGTTACGCTGATAGCGTCAGGCCTGGCGCCGGATACGCTGCTTTCGCCCGCGCCCGTCGGCGGGCCTGCGGCCATCCCGCTTTTCTCTCTGCCGGAGACCCGTCGGGCGCTGCACGCTTTTACCGACGATCTGGCTCGCGTGTTGTCAGAAAAACCTCGTCTGGTCCTGTTTTTTGCCCCCGCTTCCCTGTGGGAAAAGTTAAGTCAGGACGAGCTGCGGCTGTGGACAAAAAAGATACAACACTTTCTTAATGCTAAACCCATCACGCTGCTAATCATTAGCTTTGGTTCAGTAATCAACGCGCTGCGCACCCGGCTGCAAAGTCTTTATCGTCATGTCGATGGCCTGGCGCAGCTGGACTGGCAGCAGGACTGCTGGGATTACCGCATCAACTGGTGGGCTAACAGCGGCGGAATGCTGGCCGATCGCGCATTACGTCTGGATCTGAATATGGACCACTTCAGGCTGTTGGAGGCAGAGCAAAGCACGCCGCTGACGCTGAACGACGAAGCGCTCTATCTGGCGGAGAAAACAGTACTGGAAGGCGCGCCGCCGCTGTCGAGCCAGTGGACGCTGTTTGACAGCAATGCGGAACTGCACAACCGCGCGCAGCAGGCCAGCGCGGCAACGGTGATTTTCAGCCTACAGCACAACGACCAGATCCCGGCGCTGGCGGAACAGATCCATAGCCTGCGCCGCACGCGTGGCAGCGGGTTGAAAATTGTGGTGCGGGAAATGCGGGCGTCGCTGCGCTACAGCGACGAGCGGCTGCTGCTGGCCTGCGGCGTCAACAGCATCGTGCCGATCAACGCCACCATGTCGCGCTTTCTGACCATGCTGGAAGGCATTCAGGGACAATCCTATAACCGCCACGTGCCGGGCGATCTCAGCGCGCTGATGAAGTCGATGCAGCCTTTGCAGGCGCGCGGCTATCTGCCGCTGGCGGACTTTTGCCAGTCGGTGACGCTGCTGGTGAACAATACGCTGCTGCCGGAAAACGGCAAAGGGCTGCTGGTGGCGCTGCGTCCCGTGCCGGAGCTGAAGCCGGAGCAGGCGCTGACGCTGTGTAAGCCGCGTCGCTACGGCGATCTGGTTACCCTGCTGGACGACCGGCTCTATCTGTTTCTCTCTTCCTGCCGCTTCAGCGATTTGAATACCGCGCTGAAATTTATTTTTCATCTGCCGCACGACGAGATTTTTACCAACCGGCTGGTCTGGCATGAAGACTTGCAGATCCTGTCGGAAGTCCGCCAGCTGACCAGCAAGGTGCCGACCGCCTGGCGGGATGCGCCCGCGCCTGTCGCCGCGCCGTCGGCGTCGGCCGCAACCGCTCCGCAGGCGCGCCGTCAGCCGCACAATATCACCCTTGGCCAGGACACCACGACATGACATTAATGGATGGAGTGCAAATCCTGATCCTGGCGGTGCTGCTGCTGCTGTTACTGAAACCCTTTTACGCCCGCTGGCTGCCCAGGCAGTGGCGGGGACTGGTGCTGCGGATCACGCCGCCTCGCGCGCTGAAGTACGAAGGCCTCTGGCGGCGTAACTCTTCAAAATCGGATAAGACATGAGTCAACCAAAGACCCGAAAGCCGACGCTCCTGCTGCACTGGCGCGGTCTCGGCGGCTGGAATTTCTATTTCCTGATCAAATTCGCGCTGCTGTGGTTTGGTTATCTGAATTTCCACGCCCTGACCAACCTGGTATTTCTGGCATGGCTGCTGCTGCCGCTGCCCAACGAGCGGCTGCACCGCTGGCGCAACTGGATCTCCGTTCCCATCGGCCTGGGCCTGTTCTGGCACGATACCTGGCTGCCCGGCCCGCAAAGTATTCTCAGCGAAGGCAGCCAGCTGGCCGGTTTCTCCGGCGCCTATCTGCTGGATCTGGTTAACCGTTTCGTTAACTGGCAGATGATTGGCGCCGGGTTCGTGATGCTGGTGATCTATCTGTTTGTCTCCCAGTGGGTGCGCGTGTCGGTGCTGGTGTCGCTGATGCTGCTGTGGATCAACGTGGTCAATATGGCCGGGCCTTCCTTCGCGCTGTTGCCGACCAAAGAGGCGACGCCGCCGGTGGCGCTGAATACCGCGGCGCAGCCGAACAAAGCCGCGGCCAACGCCAACGCGATGGATCAGTCGGCGCCGCCGACCAGCGCCAACCTGACCGCCTATCTGAATAAGTTTTACGCCAGCGAAAAACAGCGCGTAACGACTTTTCCCGACACGTTGCCTGCCGATTCAGCGCCGTTCGATATTCTGATCGTCAACATCTGCTCGCTCTCGTGGTCCGATGCGGAAGTGGCTCAGCTACGCGATCATCCGCTGTGGAAGCATTTCGATATCGTGCTGAACAACTATAACTCCGCCACCGGCTACAGCGGCCCGGCGGGGATCCGTCTGCTGCGCGCCAGCTGCGGCCAAACCTCGCACAGCGATCTTTATAAGCCGACCGATCGCCGCTGCTATCTGTTCGATAACCTGGCAAAGCTGGGCTTTAAAGAGCAGCTGATGATGGATCATACCGGCGTGTTCGGTAACTATTTGCAGGAGCTGCGCGACGATGGCGATCTGCAGGCGCCGCTGATGTCGCAGGCCGGTATCAGCGCGTCCTGGACCTCGTTCGACAGCACGCCGGTCTTTAACGACGGCGAACTGATGCAGCGCTGGCTGGATGAACGGCAGAAGAGCGCGGACGCCCGCACCGCCACCTTCTATAACCTGATCCCACTGCACGACGGCACCCGCGAGCTGGGCAGCACCAAAACCGCCGCCTGGCAGCCGCGCGCTAAGCTGCTGTTCGATCAGCTTGATACCTTCCTGACCAATCTGGATAAATCGGGTCGTCGGGTAATGGTGATGATCGTGCCGGAGCACGGCGCGGCGCTGGAGGGCGATAAAATGCAGATGTCCGGCCTGCGCGATATTCCCAGCCCGAACATCACGCACGTGCCCGTCGGCATTAAGTTTGCCGGGATGAAAGCGCCGCACCAGGCGCAGCCGATGACCGTGGAGGCGCCGACCAGCCTGCTGGCGCTCTCCAATCTGGTTTCCCGCGTGGTGGACGGCCAGGTGTTCAACGCCGCCAACGTCAATATGTCGGTGCTGACCGAAAACCTGCCGCAAACGCAGGTGGTGTCGGAAAACGACAACGCGGTGGTGATGATGTATCAGGGCAAGCCGTGGATCCGGCTGAACGGCGGCGACTGGGTGGCCTATCCGCAATAGCGGAAGGGGCATCGGCCGATGCCCCTTTTTGCTCAGGTCATTTTTTTGCCGTTAAGATCGTACACCGTGCGCCGCCAGCGGTTATCGGGACGATTAACGAAAGCCCCCTGCTCAACCGGCCTGACGGCATGAATAATGTTGCCGTCAGCATCGGTTTGCACCTCGTTCCAGTTGGCCGAACAGTGCAGATAGTCTGCCGCCAGTAAAGCGATTTCCTCCTCGCTGAAGCCGACCGCTTCCCGCCCGTGGCGAGCGGCATGGCTCAGCGCCAGCGCTTTGTCACACAGCGGCAGCAGCTTATCCGGTAGCGCCAGCGCCTGGTCGGCTTCATCAATAGCGGTAAATACCACGCCCGCCGCCCGGGCCGCCTCCATCATCACCCTCAGCGCCACTTTCGCCCAGTCGTTGCGCACGGTGCGCCGCAGTACCGCCGCCGCGCCGCTGCGTTTTTGCAGCATTCCGTAGCGATCGGCGGGCATCCTGTCGTCAAACCAGCTGCGTATTTCTACCTCGCCGTTATCAACGTAAGGCGCAATCGCCGGATAGCCGCGCAGGGCCTCCAGCGCTTTGCTGGCGGCGCGGTAGACCCTGGTCTCTTCGTCCGGGGTAGAGAGCGGCACGGTTTCAAACTGCGGGCGGGTCAGAAAACAGCTTTCCTGTTCGACAGCGTGATAGCCGCCGCCGATATCCGAATGGGCGCCCGGCAGCGCCACCTCAGGCCAGGCAGGCCGCACGCTGTTCAGCGCGAAGTTAAAGCGGCATTCGTGCTGCGCGGTAAGATGAAAGACTTTCTCCGCCACGCCGGGCCGCAGCGCCAGATTGACGTCGCCGCTGTCCGCGCTGTTAGGGTTCAGACCGTTCGCCAGCGTCGCCACGGCGGCTACCGTATCAAAGAGGCCCAGAAAACGGGTTTTCCCGGCTGGCGAACCGCGATATTCCACGCCCTCCAGCCCTCTTTCGATCGCTTCAATAAGGGCGCTGTCGCCATTAAACACGCGGTTGGCAAAATGGCGCGCGGCGGCGGCGCCCCGGCTGAAGCCGAAAAGATCGAATTGCAGCTCGTTGATAACCAGGTTCGGCTGGCGGATAGCGTAATTGCGCAGCGCCTCAACCAGCGCGGCAACGGCTTTGTTGGTTTTCGCCACGATGCCCCGGCTGCCCGTGCCGAACGCCATATTCAGCGCCCTGTCCGCCGCGCCCGCTTCCGTGCCGATGCCGTCGATATAAAGACGCTGCTGGCTCTGCCCACCCGCAAGGTCGGTAGCGTACAGCGAATGCAGCCGATGGATGTTGGTGTAGTGACCAATATGGCTGCCGAGGGCGCTATCGCGAAAGCCCAGCGTCTGCTTTGCGGCCTGCCGCCAGGCCGCCAGCGCTTCGCTGTCCTCCGGCGCAGGGCCGCCCGTCTCCAGACTGCTGCGGGCGTTCAGCGCGTTATTGCCCGTGCCATCAAAAAAGATGCCGAGGGTGAGAGTGACGACGGCTTGCTGCTGTGCGCTCTGGTCGTCCGCAGAGGCGCGCAGTAGCAGGCTCATCTGGGTATCCGGTCAGTTTCAGGGGCGGCCAGTAAGCCGCTATAGCCGGATCAATACAAGGGGTTTACCGTCGCCAATTTTGCCGGGCACGCGGTAAAAATTAGTAGGGTATTCAAATTGTTAATTATTTCAGGCGGGGAAGGAGGTGGACGGTATCGCCGAAGAGAACGCGCACGACGGCAGACGGGTGACCTTCCGCAGCAGACAGGCCGTTGCGGAAGGTCAATCGTCACGGAAAGGATATTACTGGCTCTTATAAGCCAGCCAGGCCAGCAGCTGCAGGCTGGCGGAGTAATAATCCTGGCTCTCCGTCAGCTGGTCGCTGAGGTAGCCGGTCTGATTCAGGGTTAAATCACGCACCGCCAGCAGGCCGCCAGCCATATTGTAAGGCGCCTTATTACCGTTGCTGACGTCGATCCACGCGGGCGTTTTACCACGCGCGAAGCCCGTCCAGAAATGCTGGAAAGGCACCAGCCGCAGGCTCTGCGCATCGTACCAGTAGAGATAAAGCGGCACGCGGATAGCATCGTAAGAGAAGCGCGGCGGCCAGCCAATGCCGGGCGCGACGCTGCCGTCAGCGTTCAGCGCTACCCAGTCGGTTGGCAGCGCGGCATCGCCAAAACGCATTTTCGGCAGCAGATCCATCCCGCTGTCGATCAGGTTCGTCCACACCTTAAGATGGCTGCGCGCGGCAAAATCCCGCCAGGCCGGGAACAGGAAATAAGAAGGATTCAGCACCACGTAGCTGGTTTTATTAAACCCCCGATCGCCCGGCAGCATCACGGTGTGGCCCGCGTAGGTAATCACTTCTTTGGCGACAATGGCGCGCTGAATAGCATCGGACGCCTGCAGCCAGGCGTTGTTCTGCCATTTCTGGCCCGCTTGCAGCAACGCCCAGGCGATCAGCACATCGCCGTCGGAGGCGCTGTTCTTATCCGCTACGGGATCGGCCGCGTCAGGCACGTATTTCCAGTAGAACAGCCCATTTTGCGGGTTTTTCAGGTGCTTTTGCGTCCAGTTCCACAGGTTAGCGAAGCTTTCGCGATCGTTATTGGCGACCGCCAGCAGCATGCCGTAGCCCTGGCCTTCGGTGTGGCTGATATTTTTGTTGCCGGTATCCTGAATACGGCCTTCACTGGTTAAAAAGCGGCTTTTAAAGGTGCTCCAGCCGTCGGCGGCGCTGGCCTGCATACAGCCCAGCACCATTACAATCATCAATACGCTCGCCCTGAGCAGAGTCATGGATAGATTCCTTACAGCTGATAGCGAAAAGTAGCAGTCGTGCTGCCGGTATCGAGGCAGGTCAGCGCAACGGTCGGGCTGCCGCCCTGCTCGCCCAGCCAGCGGGCGTAGAGGCCGCTCAGCACCGCGCCCAGCGCCTGCCGCCACTGTCGGTCATCCATCTGACCGCCTGCCGACGGCAGGGCCATATGGTGGATCAGCATCGCGGTTTCATGCGGCTGCACGTCGACAAAACCCCAGTTAAAGCGCGCCAGCGCCAGATTGATCTGCTGTTCCAGCTCGCCAACGGTGCGCGCCGCGCCCAGCGGATAACGACCGGCCAGGCTGTCGCCCATCTGCCGTAAAAACGCGTGGCTTTCCTGCTCGCCCGCGTTGTTCAGCATGCCGTTAATCATCAGGCTCAGCAGATCGAACCAGCCGGGCTGATACTGCTGCTGGCGGTAGTAGTTCAGGGTACGTTCCTGAAATTCACTCATTATTTGTCTCCGAGCCTGTAGCGGAAGTAAAGTTGAGCCGTGCTCTCGTTGTAGTCACCAAAGGTGTCGTAACCCAGCTGACCGCCAACGGTGACGTCCTTGCTGACCTTATAATCCGCGCCCGCATGAAGATTATAGCCAATGCCGTTTTTACTGCCGCCCGCGTAGTAAGCCTCGGTGGCGTAACCGGCGTCATAGTAGCTTTGCAGCTCTGCCTGTTTGCCCGGATCGGTCGGGAAGTAGGCGCTGCGATCCTGGGAGTAAGACTGATAGCCCACGGAACCGCCCACTTTCACCTTCAGATCGTCGTAGTTTTTGCTCCAGTCCACCGGGAACGACACGGCTACGAAATCCTGCGGGCTGAAGTAGCCACCCTGGCCGTAGCTGTAGTAGCTGAGGTTCTTTGAGAAATCCATCCAGCTCATGCTGATGCCGGTTTTCAGCTCGCTGTTACCGTCGTGATAAGGACGTACGTAGGCGCCGGCCGTGCCGTTCAGGCTCTGGTTGCTGGCAACGTTCTCACCGATATAGCTGTAGCCGCCTGCGCCAACATAAAAACCGGCGTCGCCGTTGTCATAGCTCAGCAGCGCGTTGCCGCCGTTTTTGGTGACGGCACCCCATTTTTTACCGCTCAGCTTGTCTTCGGTGCCGACATAAGAGAGCAGGCTGTCGGTGACGGCGCGCCGTTCGCCGGTCAGGATCAGCGTCAGATAGTCGGTGAGCTTCGGCGACCACTGGATGCCGCCCACCAGCGTGCTGAGATCCTGGCCCAGCGGCGTCGATCCCAGGTCGATCTTAAAGTTGTCATTGGTCAGGCCCAGGTTGACCTCTACACCGGAGGCGGTCTGCGATCCTGGCGAGTTGAGCAGCACGGCCGAAGGCGCGCTGTTATTCGCCTGGGCGATGCGGCCCTGCTCCAGCGCCTGGGTGCCGACGCGCGCGAGCGACGTGCCCGACGCGCTGCCCGCGTTCAGCGTCACCGGCGTCAGCGTAAAGTTGAAGCGCGTATCGCCGTAAGGCACGCTTGACCAGCTCAGCGGCGCTTTGGCTTCGGTCAGCTTGCTCAGCCCCGTTTCGCCGTCGCGTCCTCTGACCTGCACGCCGCCCTGCGCCCAGCTGCCGGTACGTTCCTGTAAGCCGTCTATCATGGTATCGATCTGGTGCAGCGTTCGCGCCTGCTGTGAGGCTGCTTCGGTGTCGGCACCATCACCCGTCGGCGCCTGCTGCCACGGCATTACGCCGCCGTAGGCGGAAGGCGATTTGCGCGCTATCAGCGTGGTGCGATCCACAAACGGGTTATCCGCCAGCGCCATGCCACCAATCACCGGCGTCGGGCCACCCTGCACACCAATCATCCTGCCGCGCGCGCTGCGCAGATAAGCCAGCGCCTGCTGGTGGTCACCGTCGGCTTCGGCCACGCGCGCCATCAACAGCAGGCGCTCCGGCGTCTGTTCGCCCTGTAATCCCGCCATCAGCGCTTTGGCTTTCGCCAGGTCGTGCGTCGCCAGCGCCACGTCGATAGCGCCCACGCGCGCATCCTGCATTGGCGTGTCGCGGGTCATCAGGTAGTCATAAACCACGCCCGCTTCTTTGTTCATTTTGCCGGACTGATAAAGGCGGCCCATCGCAAACATCAGATCGCTGTTCTGCGGATCGCGCTGCAGCGCGCCGATCAGCTTGTCGTAGGCCGCCGCATATTTGCCCTGAGTGCGCAGACGGTCGGCTTCGTTGATCAGATAGCCGTTCTGGATACCGGCCAGCTGGTCTGGCGTACTGTTAGCCTGAAGCGTCGGGCTGCTCAGGAAGCTTTGCGCTTCGCCGCTCAGTCCGGCCTGGTTCAGCACCGCGACCTGAAGCGCGTAATCGCCCGCGTTGCCCTGCACGCCGCGCTGCATATTGCCGCGCACCACGGCGACGGCCGCGTTAAGATCGCCCGCGTCGGCCAGCCCTTTCGCCAGGCTGCCCGCATCCGCCGGGTTGGTTGGCGGATTCACCGTCAGCGCCCGCAGCGTGTTGGCCGCTGCGGCCGTCGATCCCTGCGCCAGATACTGCTGCGCGACCGCCATTTGCAGATTGAAGTTCACGCGGCGAGAAAGTTCACGCATGTCGCCGTTCTGCTGATGAACGCGCGCCAGCAGCGACTGCGCCTGCTGCCAGGCACCGCTTTCGCTGGCGAACAGCGCGGCGGCATAGATTTCACTGCTGCCGGCGCTGGCGCGGAAAGCGGGCTGCATCACGCCAGCCGCCTGCGCGGTGTCTCCCTGCTGCTGATAAAGGCGAGCCAGATCAAGCCGCAGCCAGGCATCGTTCGGAAAACGCTGCATCCCGGCGGACAGCAGCGCAATAGCCCGCTGAGGATGGCCGGACTGCGCCGCCTGTTTGGCTTCGCGGCGCAGCGGATCGCTGGTAACACCGGGACGCTGCGCGACGCTGGCCCGCACGCTTTCCGGCAGCGCGGCGAGCAGCGCGTTGGCCTCGCTGCCCCGGTTCTGCTGGCGCAGCACGTAAAACAGGCCTTCCTTCGCCGGACGGTTATCCGCATCGCTTTGCAGAATGGCGCGATAGGTTTGTTCGGCGGCGTCCAACTGATTGTTGCGGCGCTGCACGTCCGCGCGGAACAGCTTCGCCGCCATGCCTTTTTCGCCTTCCGCCTGGCTCAGCGGCTCGCTCAGGCTCAGCGCCTGCGCCACGTCGCCCGTCTTCAGCGCCTGCTGCGCGGCGGCCAGCTGGCCGTAGAAACGGGCATCGGCAGCCTGCTGCTGGCGCTGCTGGCTGTTATCGCCGCCCTGCTTCGCCGCGCGCTCAAGGTAGTCGGCAGCCGCCGCATAGTTGCCGCTGCGCTGCGCCACATAGCCCAGCCCCGCCAGCGCGTCGGCGTCTTCGGGATTGGCCTGCAAGACATGATCGAAGGCGTTCTGTGCACCGGACACGTCGCCGCTGTTCAGCGCGGTAAAGCCTTCGCCTTTTTCCGCACCGCCCGCGTTTTTACGGAAATAGTCCATTACCGCGCTGTCCTGCGGATGGCGCTGCTGCCATGCCTGGTAGAGCGGCGCATCTTCCGGCTTCGCGGCCAGCCACAGCATCGCCTGGCGCAGCGAGCGATCGGCATCGTCATTGCCCTCTGCCATGCCGCTTAACGTCTCCATGCCTTCGCGTCGGGTGGCGGCGTCGTAGGTCAGCGCCTTGCCCAGCGCCAGCCTGGCACCGGTATCCTGCGGATGGGCAGCGGCGAACTGGCGCAGCGCGTCAACCGCCTGCGGCAGCAGCGTGCGGTCGCCCGCCATCGTCAGATAGTATTCGGCGGCCACGCTGGCCGGCGGCTCGTTGCCGCTGAAGGTGTTGCGCCAGGTTTGCAGCGAGGCGGCGATATTGCCGCTGCGGGCCTGCTGACGCGCCAGCGCCAGCTGCGCCGCAGGGATGGACTGAAGCTGACGGGCGTTATCCAGCTCGCTCAGCCGTGTATCCTCTGGCGACGCTTTGCTGAGCCGCTCGCGGAAGGCGGACGCCGTTGTTTTATCGCCGCTCTGCTGCGCCCACAGCGCCATCAGATACAGAGCCTGGACGTTATTGCCGTCCACCATCAGCACCTTATTCAGCGCGTCACGCGCCAGCTCGTCATGCGCCTTCTGATGCCAGTAGTTAGCCTGGTCGAACAGCGCCTGCAGGGCCGGATTAGCGCCGGTGGAAGCCGCGCCCGCCGCCAGCGTAATGCACGGCAGGCCCAGCGCGATAAGCGTTTTGATCGTCATAGTCATTTTTTCTCGCCCGGCGTCTGCCGCTCGTGCTGCGGATTCAGCCGTTTCCAGGCGTGCCGCTTCAGCAAAATAAAGGTGCTCAATCCCACTATGGTGGAGAGCAGCAGCGCTATCAGCGCCAGCACGACCGCGTGCTGGCTGGCATACCACACCACCATCATGTACCACGGCATTTCCCCGCTCGGGAACTGCGCGCCGACGCGGAAACTGCGGATGCCGTTTTCGCCGGTGATTATCGCGGTATCGCCCCGGATCCCGGCGTTAATGCGCTGCAATTTCAGGTCATTATGCAGGCTCGCCAGCTGCGCATCGTCGGTCGCTACGGTCGCCACCACCACGTGTGAGGGGCTCCACGGCGAGCGATAGCTGATAAAACCGCGCCAGTCTTCGTTAGAAGAGAAATAGCGATCCGCATCCACCGCCTGGCGACTCCAGTCGCCGGCCAGCCAGCCGCGCAGGTTATCCAGCAGCGTCGGCTCTTTCACGCCCAGGGTGTGGCCGTTTACTTCAAACGGCGAATGCCGCAGCAGCGCCTGGTTGAAGTCGCTTTGCGCCAGCGTGGAGAACGCCAGCACGTCGCTGTTGCGCAGCCAGTCAGGCTTGCCGGCGGGCACGCCGAACAGCACGCGGTTGCCGCTCAGCGCCACGCCGGTAGCGCTACCGGCACGTCCCGCCATATCCAGCAGCGCGCCGATCTCCGCATCGCTGGGCGAAGCAGGCAGCAGCAGCACGGTTTGCGAATAGTCAGCAAAGCGCGTAAACGGAAAAGCGGCGCCGACAAAATAGGAAAGATTCGGCAGCAGAGTGAAGTGGCGCGTATGGCTCAAATCGATCCAGGCGTCATCCTCGATGCGGCTTTTGATGTTGTTATTGGTCAGTACGCTGCACGGCGCGCTGGCCTTCGGCTTGATGTTGAAATAGAGCTGGAGCTGGTTGTCGCCGTAAATCAGATAAGGGTCGAACTTCAGGGTATATTTCTCCTGACGCGCGTCGCCGCCCAGCCGGTGCCAGATGTTTTCCAGCAGCCCGACTTTATTTACGGTCAGATTGCGCAGGAAGGTGCCGTTCAGACTGACGTTGAGGAAGGAATTGTCTTCATCAATCCAGCTTTCCGACGGGAAACGATAGTTCAGCTGCACCGGCACCGTTTCGCCATCCCACAGAAATAAATCAGGCGCGGCGCGGAAGTTTACCTTCAGGGCATCGTGCCAGATGCCGGTAGTGGTCAGGCTTTGATCCTTGCGCAACAGCTCGCTCAGGCGCACCGGCCGATCGGTGTTGATCCAGCGCGGCGCGTCATAGGCCTTGCTCGCGGGAATAACCTGGCGACCGACCGCCAGCGAGTCGCTGTCGACGCTCAGCGGCTGGGTAAGTCGCCACGCGGCCTGACGCAGATCGTCATCATTATTGCCGATCACCAGCATCAGCTTGTAAACCGGGTTAATCGGGTTATCGACCATCTGCAACGTCGGCCCGTTCACCTGCGGCACGGTTAAGCCTGCGATGGTTTCGCCTGGCTTCGCGAAGACAATGCCGTTTTTCTCCGGCATATCGTTACGCAGTACCGGGAAGTTGACGCCGCGATAGTCGGTCTGGATCCCCAGCCAGGAGGAGACGGTCGCCGCCGCGCTGACTTTGCCCGGCGTGACGGCCGCGCCAAACACCATCGCTATGCTGGCGGGCGTCATGCGCTGCGCATCAATAAACGGGCGCGGGAAATTACGCAGTTTATTGCCGATATTCAGCTGCTGTCCTTCAAGCGCCAGCGTGGTGGCAGGCAGAATAGTCACCTGATAGCGATCGTTATCACGCTCGCACAGCAGCCGATCCGCGTCGTTGATCTTAAAGCTCAGGTTGTTGCTGGACACCACCATCGCGGCCGGAATATCCAGCTGATACTCTTCGCTGGCGCTGTCGGAAGCGCTCAGCGGCAGCGTGCCCAGCGGCTGACCGTTCAGCATCAGCTGCATGGAAGCGTTGCGCGCCGCCAGCGCTTTGGAGACCCTGAGCGACAGATTCAGCCGCGCATTGGTGATCACCTCATCAGCGGGCAGCGTAAAGACGATGCCGGACTGCAGCTGGCTGCCGGTCAGCAGAATGCCGTTGGCCTGGCCCATCTGCGCCACGGAGATGGTGCTGGTCAGCGGCTGATTCAGCAACGCCACCGGCGCGGCGTTATCGGCGATGGGCGGCAGCGGCGGCAGATCTTCTGCCGCTCCGGTTCCAGCCGGCGGCGGGATCTGCGACAGCGCGCTGCTGTCCTGCGTCACGCTGTCGGCGGCATACGCCTGTCCCAGCGTCATTACGCCAAGACAAAGGATGGCTAAAAGCTTTTTCATGCCGCGCTATCCTCATTGGCCTTGAGTGCCTGACGTTTGGCGCGTCGGTCTTTCCAGGTGAGCCAGAACAGTTCGAAGACGGTGCGGACGATGGTCAACAGCGAGCGCAGCGGCTTGTCCTTCGGCCCTTCCGGCTTGATCCACGCATCGGCGCGGGCGAGCACCACGCGCACCAGTTCACGACGGCGCGACAGCGGAATTTCGGCAAATTGCAGGCGGATCACGCCGTCATCTGCGCCAATCGTGCTGACAGGAAGCGAGATCGCGCCGGAGTGCAGCATCAAATCGATCGCCTCAATAACATCCGTTTCATGACGGCTGTCCGGCGCCGTGACCTGCACGCCACCCATAGAAAGGTTCACCGTGGTGGAGCGCGACGAAATGCCGCTGGCGTAATGCATGATCACCGGAATATCGACGTCGATACGAATGGTTTTGCGCGTCTGTTTGGTTTCACGCGCCACGGCAATTGCGGCCATCAGAATAATCAGGCTGAACAGCGCCCAGCCGACGTTAAGCGCGATAACGTAAGGATCGACGCCAAAATAGTTATGCGCTGCGGCGCGCACGACGCCGCTGACCACGCCCGCCAGCAGCAGGGCGGCGCAGATTACGTGCGGACGCACGATGTTAAAGTCGAAAAAGCCGGTATTCAGCAGGCCGCCTTTGTCGGTGACGTTGAATTTGCCGTGCTTCGGCGAAATCATGGTCAGCAGCGTGGGGATAACCAGATGGAAAGCCATCACCGTTTCGTAGATCTCGCCCCAGAAGGTGGCGCGGAAACGTCCGTTCATCCTGGAGTTGACGTACAGCGACATCACCAGATGCGGCAGCACGTAGGCGAAAATCAGGCTGGCGGAAGAGTGAATAATATTCAGGTCAAACAGCAGGTAAGCCAGCGGCGCGGTCAGAAAGATCACGCGCGGCAGGCCAAACTGGAAGTGCAGCATGGCGTTCAGGTAGCACAGACGCTGCTGCCACTTCAGACCGCGCCCCAGCAGCGGATTATCGACGCGGAAAATCTGCGTCATGCCGCGCGCCCAGCGGGTACGCTGAATAATATGCAGGCCCAGACGTTCGGTCGCCAGACCGGCGGCCAGCGGCAGCGCCAGGAAAGCGGATTTCCAGCCGCGACGCTGCATTTTCAGGGCGGTATGCGCATCTTCGGTCACGGTTTCGGTGGCGAAGCCGCCGATCTCTTCCAGCGCGCTGCGGCGGATAACCGCACAGGAGCCGCAAAAGAAGGTCGCGTTCCAGTTATCGTTGCCCTGCTGAACCGGGCCATAGAACAGCGCGCCTTCGTTCGGGATTTCACGCGCGGCCTTCAGGTTACGCTCGAAGGGATCCGGCGAATAGAAATAGTGCGGCGTTTGCAGCAGCGCCAGCTGGGGATCTTTCAGGAAAGGCGCGACGGTGGCCTGCAGGAACGTTCGGGTCGCCACGTGGTCGCAGTCAAAAACGGTAATCAGCTCGCCTTTGGTGATGGTCATCGCGTGATTCAGATTGCCCGCCTTGGCGTGGCGGTTGTCATCGCGCGTGATGTAGCCCACGCCGACATCGGCGGCGAAAACCGCGAACTCGCTGCGCTTGCCGTCGTCCAGCAGATAAATTTTGAGCTTGTCGCGAGGGTAATCGATGCACTGCGCGGCCAGCACGGTATCACGCACCACGTCCAGGCTTTCGTTATAGCTCGGCACGTAAATATCGACGGTCGGCCACAGGCTGATATCATCCGGCATCGGCTCAATGGTTCTTTTTAACGGCCATGACGTTTGCAGATAGCCTAAAAGCAAAATTACCCAGACATATACCTCGGCAATAAATAAGCCGACGCCCAGCATAGCTTCGATTTCGGAATTAAAAGCCAGGGTCTCCGTCGCGCGCCAGTATATATATCGCGTTGACATCAAGACCGAAAGAAACACCATTACCATGGTAATTTTACGGCTTTTGCTGAGGCCCAGCACGAAAAGAAGGGCGATGGCGATCAGGCCGAAAATATATTGTTTCTGGCTGTCCATCGGCGTGATAACAATCACTGCGGCCAGCGGAAATAATATCAGCAGCTGCAGGTAATACAGGACTTTTTTCATAAGTCATCCTGAAAACAAAACGAGAACTTGCGGAGCGCAGCAGCGCCCCGGCATGGAAGCTATCTTTACGGGCGGTTTAGCGCGAGGTCAGCGGCGCCTGCAGCTCGCCGTCGCCGACTTTAATATCCAGCAGCGCGGCAACCCTTTTGCCGACCAGCTCAATATCGAAAGCGGCTGCGGAAACCTGGCTGAAATCGAATATCGACTGCTGTGACGCGTTCGCTTCCGCCACGCTTTCGTCGCGGTTAACCACGCCAAGCAGCCTGTCACCCAGCCGCTGCTGCATAAAGGCCGTCACGTCGCGGCTGATATTGCGGCGGCTGTCGCTCTGGTTAAGCACGAAAAAATGGCCGGCTTTGTGATTGAGCGCGCCGCCGATCATCTTTTCGTTTTCGATTTGCGGCAGCAGCGACAGCGAAGCGGTATCCGCCAGCATCACCACCAGGTGTAAATCGGCCAGATCGGTCATCGCCTTCAGGGCCGGGCCGGGGCCGGGCGGAAAATCCGCCACGATAATCAGGCCGGGATAGTTGAGCACCGTTTGCAGTCCACGGGCGAGAAAGTGGGCATCGTTGGCCAGATTGCTTTCAAATTCAATGCGCTGCGCTTCCGACACGTCGCCGTACGGCAGCACGAAAATATTGCCGCCGGTGGTCAGGATCGCCTGGCTCCAGTCCGGCGATTCCGCCGACCTGGCCACGAAACCGCGCCCGTCGGAGAGCGGCACGCCAAAGTGCAGGCGCAGGGCGTTCTGCACGTCGAAATCGATCGCCAGCACCTTGCTGCCGCCGCGTGCCAGCGTATAGGCCAGGTTGGCGGCCAGGGTGGTTTTCCCTACGCCGCCCTTTGGAGAACAAACACAAACTAACGGCATAGGGCGATTTTCTCCAGCAGGGGTTGTAGCAGAGTCTCTTTCGGTAAGGCTTTTTCTTCCGCCGCGCGGACGCCGGAAACGCTGAACAGCGGCTTAAAACGCGCTGCCTGACCAGCTTCTGGCGGGACGGACGAGGACGCCGGGCGGGCGATGTCTGACGGCACAGGCTGGGCGCGCACCGCATCCAGCAGCGAAGCGCCTGGCAGACATGGGGCTATCGGCGACGATGCGCGAGCGGTTTCCGGCATCCGCGCGCGGATAGTTTCCGACGGCAAAGCGGATCCCTGCGGACGAACCGCTTCCGCCAGCGAAACCGTATCCTGCACGCGAGCGGTTTCCAGCGGGGAAGCTGTTATTTGCGTGCCGACAGTTTCCGACGGCGAAGCAGATCCCTGCGGATAAGCGACTGCCGACAGCGAAGCCGTTTCCTGCACGCGAGCGGCTTCCGGCAGCGAAGCCAACCCAGGCTGGGCCGCAGGCTTCAGCGAAGCGGAAATGCTCTCCAGCAGCGATCCACTCTGCGCCGCCGGTTTAGCCGCCACAAACGCGGCCACGCGGGAGGAAAGCGGCGCTGAAGCTTGCGCCGGGATTTTCACCGGCGCGGGCTGGCTAAAGAGATCGGCGGCGGCAGGCTGCGGCGCGGCAACATCCGTACGCTGACCGTTCCCCAGCGCTGGCGCTGCGCCCTCGTTCATCAGCTGCCTGATGATGGCCCAGTTGGTCTGGTCGGCATTCCGTGTCTGTTCAGACATATCTTTGAATTCGATATGGTTTGTTAGCGTTTTTTCTTTAAAACGCTGCAGGTCGTCATAGCTTTTCATGGGAACGATCGCGGGATAATAAGAAAACTGGCGGCAATATATCATACAATTTTTAACTACATCAGATTATTCTTACCGCTGATAAAAAAAGCTGTTGGCCTGTAATTATATTAACCGCTTGCGGCGCAATAATAATTACGCAGGCTATCAATCAGGTCAGTTATTATTTGACTTAATTAAATAATCACGGGCCGTTAATTCAATAATATCCTGTTTTAATAGCGTGCCGCGTCTTTTGGAATATCAATGTCGCGCCTGCTGCCTGACAGATAAGCCAGGTTTATTAAATAGTATACTGGCGGCAGGGTTAATTTGGCATAAAACGCTTTTAACGCGCTTTTCCACACGGTTTTATATTGCTTGCCTGCCAAACGCTACAGCGGTGATAAAATAAGCTAATTAAGCCAAACGGGCGTAACGGCTAAGGGAATTTGCTGTCCCTGTTTATCGACAGAGCAGCCTCAACTATCCCCAGGCGTGGCGATAGCGGTAGCCGGAAGAAAGCCCGGCAGTCTGCCCGCTCTGACGGCTTAAAATTTGTTAGTCTGAATAAATTGAACAGGCCCCTTACAATGGATTATGGTGATTCTATGTGCAATTAAGGTAGTGTCCTCATCATGGAAAAATTAACATCTACGATGCAAAAACCAATCTGTCGAAGCTGATCCAGGAAGTAGCCCGAACCAGCGAACCCGTAGTTATCGCAAAGAACGGCCATGCTCGGGTAAAAGTCGTGGCGTACAGAGAAGAGAAACCGAAAAGGAAGTTGGGTTTTCTACAAGGAAGGGGACGCGCCCTTACCGTAGCCGATCTGCCTGACAATCTGCATAAAGACCCTTACGATGTTAAAGTTCTGAAAGGCTTTGGCGGTGCTGGCGTTCCGGAAGTCGTAGAGAACGATATTGGCGGCACCTGTCGTGCTGTGTATACCGTCAAATTTGAAATGGCCGCTTTATCGGAATTTTTATTATTATGAGAGGGTTCGAGTAATCCTACTGAATTTTTTCGATAATTTCAATCTGGACAGCGTTTGGGTTATTTTCAACACTCACCAATACGGTTTCATTCAATTTCTTCCCAGACCAACAACTCCCTGCTAAGTTACACATACTTTCTTTTATGTATCCTCTTTTTATTAAATAAGTAGAAATTTGTTTTGTATCCGTAGTGCCGAAAAACTTTGCCCGATAAATCAATGCAGGGTTAGGTCCGGACATATTACTATAACTAAATTTATAAAACCTACTTATCCTTGGCACATTCTTTAATAAATTATGAGTGTAGAGTTTATATTCTATGATATCTTTCTCCGTATACTCCGCACTATCCGAAAACTCAAGGGTAAAATATTTAAACGCAACAAACAGACAAACTATGAAACCTGTTATTAAGAGGGCGTTAATTGTTGTTAACTTTTTCATATTCGTTATTCCCTTGTCAGGAAATGGACAAATCCTCGATTAGGGTCAATTAAATCTACATCTCCAGAACTCAATCCATTATAAGGAGTAACTGTTTTCATGAAATCAGGCAATTCCCCAAAGTATGGCTTTCCGTTGGGGAAGCGTTCCGGGTCAGGGAAAAGTAACGGTTTAAAAGTCTCATTTTTCCAGGAGCCTGATTTCCCGTAATGATCCCACCGTCTTAAAGCTTCTTTTTTACTTACGGGCTTAAGATAGCCGAAGACGTTATTCATACATGCAATTACCCGATAAAAGCCGAGAAGATCAGACACCAGATCTTCAGCGCTAAAGCCACTATCTGTAGCCCAGCTGAAAGGTACCGTCCCCTGAAGCCTCTCAAATCTTTGAGCAACTGTTAGCATCATGGCAAGAGCAATGCTTTTCTTTTTATAATATGGCAGGCCTTTTTTTAAACGCCAGGTTATTGACTTACCTACCGTCAGACGACGTCCAGGGCTGACCATAGATTGTTTATATGTAACATTATAAGTTGATCCGCTTTGACATTCACCACGCAGCATTTGCGCCCATAAATTCCGGATATCGGTGCCCTGCGCATGTCCGAGATCTATCCAACCTAATATTTCTGTATAAACTAATCCATACGCGCTTTTATCTGCCATATTACCATCAATGATTTCGCTTCTTTTACTCATCTTTTATCCTTCCCTGTTTGGTAACAGCCATTAAAAATGGTCCGTTATTTCCTTTAAATTTCTAAAAGATAAATTTACTTTATCATGAATAAATATATTCAAAAATGACTATTGTAAGAAATGATGCCTTTGTAAGTATTGATCTTATTCGCAAGCCCAGTTCTTACAAAACCCGGCTAGTCACATGAACACTGCCGGTGGATAGTCTGAAAGGAGATCTTCGAAAATTAAAAATTAACATAAACAATCAATTATCCCCTTAGCGTGATTTTTTACATGATTGACCTTCACGCTGTATATACCGCGGAGAGGCCTTACCTGTAGATCCTTTTGACCGGCTCATCGTGGCACAGGCAAAACACGGTAAAAATACCTTTGATCACCCATGACAGTAAGCTAATTGAGCTTGTGGATGATTATATCAATCTGATTTCTGACAGGTAATTTAGCCAAACTTCAAGACTATGCCCACTTCTCCTGGCATAAAAGGGTTAACAAGCGCCGCCAGCTTTAAAGGCAAAGCGCAGATCAATCCCGCGGCTCGCTCGCGGCTAAAAAGCGAACAACCCGCCAGGCTGAAACAGTCAGGCGGGTCGAGCATCGTTTACGGCTGCGCCTGGGCCTGAGCGTGCTGGCCGCCCGGCACCGGCTGTCCCTCATCCTGATCGACAGCGAAGCAGGCGATCTGCTGCTCGCCATACTGTTTCAGCTGCGGCTGGATCTGCGGACAGGGCGCAAAGCGACGGCGGCAGCGCGCGTTAAACGCGCAGCCCGGCGGCGGATTCAGCGGGCTTGGCAGCTCGCCGGTCAGCTTGATACGCTCGCGGCGCTCGTCCGGGTTCAGGCGCGGCGTGGCGGAAAGCAGCGCCTGGGTGTACGGATGGCGCGGATTGGCAAAAATCGCCTCTTTGCTGCCCCGCTCCACGCAGCGTCCCAGATACATCACCATCACCTCGTCCGCGATATGTTCGACCACCGACAGATCGTGCGAAATAAAAACGTACGAGAGGCCCAGCTCCTGCTGCAAATCCATCATCAGGTTCAGCACCTGCGCGCGTACCGACACGTCGAGCGCGGAAACCGGCTCGTCGGCGATCAGCACGTCGGGATCGAGCATCAGCCCGCGCGCGATGGCGATACGCTGACGCTGACCGCCGGAAAACATATGCGGATAGCGATCGTAATGCTCCGTTTTCAGCCCCACTTTCGCCATCATCGCCAGCGTTTTTTCGCGGCGCTCTGCCTTGCTCAGGCTGGTGTTAATCAGCAACGGTTCTTCCAGGATCTGACTGACCTTTTTGCGCGGGTTCAGCGAGCCGTAGGGGTTCTGAAACACAATCTGGATCTTTTGCCGGCGCAGCTTTTGCGCCGCCGGGTCATGCTTTAACAGATCCTGGCCCTGATAAAACAGCTGCCCTTCCGTTGGCGTTTCGATCATGGTCAGCAGGCGGCCCAGCGTGGATTTGCCGCAGCCCGACTCGCCCACCACCGCCAGCGTTTTGCCGCGCTCCAGGTTAAACGAGACGCCGTCCAGCGCCTTCACCAGGCGCTCCTGACCAAACAGTCCTTTCTTCACCGGGTAGTGCTTTTTCAGGTCGATCGCCTGCATCAGCAGGGTGGAATCAGATGGCTTCATAGGTTGGTCTCCCGGCATCATCCAGAGGGTAATGACATTTGGACTGGCGTCCCGGAATATCACGGAGTTCAGGTTCTTCAATCCGACAGCGATCGGTGGCGTACGGGCAGCGCGGGTTCAGCAGACAGCCGTTTGGCCGATCGTACTTGCCCGGCACCACGCCCGGCAGCGAGGCCAGCCGCGCCTTGTCGGCCGCAAACTCCGGCAGCGCGCGCAGCAGCGCCTGGGTGTACGGATGGCGCGGCGCCTTAAAGATATCGACCGCCTTACCGGTTTCCACCACCTGGCCCGCATACATCACGATGATGTGCTGGGCCGCTTCGGCTACCAGCGCCAGATCGTGCGTGATCAGGATCAGCGCCATGTTTTCCTGCCGCTGAAGATCCAGCAGCAGCTCGATGATCTGCGCCTGGATAGTCACGTCCAGCGCCGTGGTCGGCTCATCGGCAATCAGCAGCTTTGGCCGACAGGCGATAGCCATGGCGATCATCACGCGCTGGCTCATCCCGCCGGAAAGCTGATGCGGATACACGTCCAGCCGCGAGGCCGGATCGGGAATGCCGACCTGGTTCAGCAGATCGATAGCCCGCTGACGACGCGTGCTTTTGTTGCCGCCCTGATGCACCTTGATCGCTTCCATAATCTGGTAGCCCACGGTGTAGCAGGGGTTCAGGCTGGTCATCGGATCCTGGAAAATCATCGCCACTTCCGATCCCACCAGCTGACGGCGCTCTTTTTCAGAAATGCGCCTCAGATCGCGCTGGTTAAAAAGCAGGTTGTCGGCCATTACTTTGCCGGGGAAATCGATCAGCCCCATAATCGCCAGCGAACTTACCGATTTGCCGGAGCCGGATTCGCCGACGATGCCGACCACCTGGCCCTGCTCAACCTGATAGCTGATGCGGTCTACCGCACGGAACGGCGCTTTTTCGTCGCCGAAATGCACCGACAGTTTGTCTACAGTTAATAACGCCATCGCTGCCTCTTACTGCTTGAGTTTCGGGTCAAGGGCATCGCGTAAGCCATCGCCCATCAGGTTAAACGCCAGCACGGTCAGCAGGATCGCCAACCCCGGGAAGGTCACGACCCACCAGGCGCTCTGCGCATACTGCAACACGTCGGAGAGCATGGTGCCCCACTCCGGCGTCGGCGGTTGCGCCCCCATTCCCAGAAAACCCAGCGCGGCCATATCAAGGATGGCGTTGGAGAAGCCCAGCGAAGCCTGCACGATCAGCGGCGCCAGACAGTTGGGCAGGATATTGACGAACATCTGCCGAATAGCGCCCGCGCCCGCCACGTTGGAAGCGGTGACGTAGTCGCGGCTGACCTCGACCAGCACCGCCGCGCGCGTCAGGCGGATATAGTGCGGCAGCGCCACAAAGGTCAGCGCGATAGAGGCGTTGACGATCGACGGCCCGAAAATCGCCACCAGCACCAGCGCCAGCAGCAGGCTCGGCAGCGCCAGCATGATATCGACCAGCCGCATAATGACGGCGTCGGTGGTGCCGCCGACGTAGCCGGCGATCAGCCCGAAAATCACGCCCAGGATCAGCGACAGCACCACCACCAGGCAGCCGACCAGCAGCGACAGGCGCGCGCCGTACATCAGACGCGACAACACGTCGCGACCGACATCGTCGGTACCAAGGATATAGTGCCAGCTGCCGCCTTCCTGCCAGACCGGCGGATGCAGCAGCGCGTCGCGGAACTGCTCGGCCGGCGCATGCGGCGCGATAAAATTGGCGAAAATAGCGATAAAAAACACGATGACCACGTAAGCCAGACCGACAACGGCGCCTTTGTTACGCTTAAAGTAGTGCCAGAACTCCTGTAAAGGGGTCATCGGCTTGGGTGCGGCGGGCACGCTGCCCGGATCGACTAAAGACATACGAAGCCCCCTATTTCTTGTGGCGAATGCGCGGGTTAACCACGCCGTAAAGCACGTCAACCAGCAG
>Ga0157358_1000076_pt1 | contig 37716 bp, 46 predicted proteins | sample AttcapACBM2_FD_111484 | JGI IMG/M metagenome (GOLD analysis project Ga0157358, IMG submission 111484) | Fungus gardens microbial communities from leaf cutter ant in Botucatu, State of São Paulo, Brazil - Atta capiguara ACBM2 | ecosystem: Host-associated > Fungi > Mycelium > Unclassified ... | reverse complement strand
GAAAATGGCGGTAACACAAACAGCCCAGGCATGCGATCTGGTGATTTTCGGTGCCAAAGGCGATCTTGCACGCCGTAAACTGTTGCCTTCACTGTACCAGTTAGAGAAAGCGGGTCAGATCCATGAGGAAACCCGCATTATTGGTGTCGGACGTGCTGAGTGGGACAAAGCGGAATACACCAAAGTGGTACGTGAAGCGCTGGAAACCTTCATGAAGGAGAAAGTTGACGAAGCGCTGTGGGATAAACTCAGCAACCGTCTCGACTTCTGCAACCTCGATGTCAACGACACCACGCACTTCCCTAAACTGGGCAAGATGCTCGATCAGAAAAACCGCACCACCATCAACTATTTCGCCATGCCGCCGAGCACCTTCGGAGCCATCTGTCAGGGACTGGGCACGGCGAAACTGAACGCCAAACCGGCGCGTGTTGTGATGGAGAAGCCGCTCGGCACTTCACTGGAAACCTCACAGGAGATCAACGACAGCGTTGGCGAATACTTCGATGAGAGCCAGGTGTTCCGTATTGACCACTATCTGGGCAAAGAGACGGTGCTAAACCTGCTGGCGCTGCGCTTCGCGAACTCCATCTTCGTGAACAACTGGGACAATCGCACCATTGACCACGTGCAGATCACCGTGGCCGAAGAGGTGGGTATCGAAGGTCGCTGGGGTTACTTCGACAAAGCGGGCCAGATGCGTGACATGATCCAGAACCATCTGTTGCAGATCCTGACCATGATCGCCATGTCGCCGCCGTCCGATCTCAGCGCAGACAGCATCCGCGATGAGAAAGTTAAAGTGCTGCGCTCGCTGCGCCGCATCGACCAGACCAACGTGCGTGAGAAAACCGTGCGCGGTCAGTACACCTCCGGTTTTGTACAGGGTAAAAAAGTCCCCGGCTATCTGGAGGAAGAGGGCGCCAACAAATCGAGCGCGACCGAAACCTTCGTGGCGATTCGCGTCGATATCGACAACTGGCGCTGGGCGGGTGTTCCGTTCTACCTGCGTACCGGTAAGCGTCTGCCAACCAAATGTTCTGAAGTCGTGGTCTATTTCAAAAACCCTGAGATGAACCTGTTTAAAGACTCTTACTCAGAGCTGCCGCAGAACAAGCTGACCATTCGTCTGCAGCCGGACGAAGGGGTGGATATCGAAATCCTGAACAAAGTGCCAGGTCTCGACCACAAGCATAAGCTGCAGACCACCAAGCTGGATCTGAGCTACTCTGAGACGTTTAACCAGTCGCACCTGGCCGATGCTTATGAGCGTCTGCTGCTGGAGAGCATGCGCGGGATTCAGGCGCTGTTTGTGCGTCGCGATGAAGTTGAAGCGGCATGGACCTATGTCGACTCCATCATCAACGCCTGGGCTGCGGATGGTGACTCATCCAAACCGTATCAGGCTGGCACCTGGGGTCCGGTGGCCTCCGTCGCGATGATCACCCGCGATGGCCGTTCCTGGAACGAGTTCGAATAACCGTCGTCATGAAGAAGCCCGCAACGCGGGCTTTTTTTTTGCCCCTCACCCGACTGGCGCAGGCAGATAAAACTGAACTGCTGTTTCAAAATGAGAGCAGGGTAATGGACGCTTCGGAAGCCGATCATGTATGGTAGTGTCATCATTACAGGGCAGGAGCCGAGGCTCCGTGACCGGGCTGCTATCCCGGTGTTATTAATCAAGGGGAACTGATGAAAAACTGGAAGATGAGTGCTGAACAGATTCTGACCACCGGGCCTGTGGTGCCGGTCATCGTCGTGAATAAGCTGGAACATGCCGTGCCGATGGCAAAAGCGCTGGTGGCGGGCGGTGTCCGGGCGCTGGAAGTGACGCTGCGCACGCCCGTCGCGATGGAAGCGTTGCGTGCGATGATTAAAGAGGTGCCGGAGGCGATTGTGGGGGCAGGAACCGTCATCAATCCGCAGCAGCTTCAGCAGGTGACCGATGCCGGTGCGCAGTTTGTTATCAGTCCGGGGATTACGGAATCACTGCTGAAGGCCGCGGTGGAAGGGCCGGTTCCCCTGATCCCCGGTATCAGCACCGTCTCTGAACTCATGACCGGAATGGACTACGGTCTGCGCGAATTTAAGTTTTTCCCGGCCGAGGCCAATGGCGGTGTCAAAGCGCTGCAGGCCATTGGCGGGCCTTTCCCGCAGGTCCGTTTCTGCCCGACTGGCGGGATCTCTCCGGCAAACTACCGTGACTATCTGGCGCTGAAAAGCGTGCTCTGCATCGGCGGCTCCTGGCTGGTGCCGAATGATGCACTGGAAGCGGGCGACTGGGATCGCATTACCCGCCTGGCGCGTGAAGCCGTTGAAGGCGCGAAGTAAGCTGAAGCGGTGAGCGTCTGCTCACCGCACGCTGTTACCCCTGAACGGTCACCGCTGCTGCGCTGGCAACGGCACGCGAAATTGCCTCATCCGTCGTCTCACCACTCGCCAGCGCCACGCCTAAACGACGCTGACCGCTGATCTCCGGCTTACCGAACAGGCGCAGTTGCAGACCGGCACCCAGCGCCGCTTCGACGTTGATGAACTGCACATTCTGGCTGGTCAGTTGCGGCAGGATAACGGCCGAGGCGGACGGACCATACTGACGAATTGCGCCAACCGGCAGACCCAGGAACGCCCGCACGTGCAGCGCAAACTCTGACAGATCCTGCGAAATCAGCGTGACCATGCCGGTATCATGGGGACGCGGTGACACTTCACTGAACACCACCTCATCGCCACAGACAAACAGCTCGACGCCGAACAGACCATAGCCACCCAGCGCCTTGACCACCTGCGCGGCGACATCCTGGGCCCGCTGCAGCGCCACATCACTCATTTGCTGCGGCTGCCAGGATTCGCGGTAGTCGCCATCTTCCTGACGATGACCAATCGGCGCACAGAAATGGATGCCGTCAACGGCACTGATGGTGAGCAGGGTGATTTCAAAGTCGAAGTTAACCACGCCCTCTACGATGACGCGACCGGCTCCGGCGCGGCCACCCTGCTGCGCATAGTCCCAGGCGCTGTCGAGCTGGCTGGCGTCACGGATAAAGCTCTGGCCTTTGCCGGAGGAGCTCATGACCGGTTTTACGATGCACGGAAAGCCAATCTCTGCGGCGGCTTCGTCAAAGCGCGCTTTGCTGTCGGCAAAGCGATAGCGTGAGGTCGGCAGGGATAACTCTTCCGCGGCGAGGCGACGAATCCCTTCACGGTTCATGGTCAGCCGTGCGGCACGCGCTGTCGGGACCACGCGCTGGCCCTGCTGCTCCAGCTCAACCAGGGTATCCGTAGCGATAGCCTCAATTTCCGGCACCACAAAGTCAGGTTTCTCCTGCGCGATTAACGCAGCCAGGGCCGCACCATCCAGCATGTTGATCACATGGCTGCGATGCGCCACGTGCATGGCCGGGGCATCCGGGTAGCGATCGACCGCAATCACTTCCACACCCAGACGCTGACACTCCAGCGCCACCTCTTTACCCAGTTCACCCGAACCCAAAAGCATCACACGTGTTGCCGCCGGACGCAGCGCCGTTCCGAGAGTTGTCATACATTCACCTAAGCAGTCAAAATTCGCGCGCAAGTATAAACGAAAACGTTTGCGTTCTCACCCTTCGTCCGTATAACACCGCCATTTGCCTTACTTTTCCCGCTCTGACGTTTCCTGACAACCCTTTCGCCAGGATAGCAGGCTGACATCGTGAACAGGAGCGGATGATGAACAACTGGTTGCAACAGATTCAGTCGGTACTGGCGAAGAAGGGCGGTGACGGTAAATCGGGCGGAGGCCTGAGCGATATGCTGGCACCAGGCGCGCTGGGGGGGCTGGCCGCGATGCTGATCAGCAGTAAGTCTTCCCGCAAACTGCTGACGAAATATGGCGGCCAGGCGCTGATTATCGGCGGCGGGGCGGCGGCAGGTGCGGTGCTGTGGAACAAATATAAACAGCGGGTCAGCGACGCGCATCAGAGCGAACCGGACTTCGGCGTGTCGCAGACACCGGTCGATCTGCGCGCTGAGCGTCTGGTCACGGCGCTGGTGTTTGCCGCCAAAAGCGACGGACACATCGACGATCAGGAACGTGCCGCTATTGAGCAGAATATTCATCAGTCCGGCTACGGTCAGGATGCGGAAAAGCTGATCCAGAAAGCGATGAATCGCCCGCTGGACCCGCAGTGGCTGGCCGCTGACGTGAAGAACGAGGAAGAGGCGCTGGAGCTCTATTTCCTCAGCTGCGCCGCCATTGATGTCGATCATTTCATGGAACGCAGCTACCTCTCTGCGCTGGGTGACGCGCTGAAAATCCCTCAGGATGTCCGCGACGGCATTCAGCAGGATATCCAGGCCGAAAAAGCCCGTCTTCCGGCCAGTTAATTTCTCCTGGCGGGCCTCAGAAGAGGCCCCGCCTGCCGCCGCTTCCTCGCTGCCCCCTGGCTTCCCGCCACTTAAGTGTTACGCTTACAGATCATGACGTTCACGGAGACGGATGGATGAAAGCTCCCATTGCAAAAAAAATTCCTCATGAAATGACGCTGCATGGCGAGACGCGCGTCGACAACTATTACTGGCTGCGCGACGATAAGCGCGAAAACAGCGAAGTGCTTGATTACCTGCGTGCCGAAAATAATTACGGCAAAAAAGTCATGTCGTCGCAGCAGCCGCTGCAGGACCGGGTATTAAAAGAGATCATCGACCGGCTGCCACCGGAAGATCACTCAGTGCCCTATGTCAAAAACGGCTACCGCTATCAGAGTCGTTATCAGAGCGGCAATGAGTATCCGGCCTATTACCGTCAGCCTGCGGCGAGCGAGGAGTCGGCGGAGTGGACCCTGCTGCTGGATGCCAACCAGCGCGCGTCACACAGCGACTTTTACACCATGGGCGCGCTGCATATCAGCCCCGACAACCGCGTGATGGCGCTGGCCGAGGACTTTCTCTCGCGCCGCCAGTATGGCATCCGCTTCCGCAACCTTGAGAGCGGCAGCTGGTATCCTGAAGTGCTGAGCAACGCCTCCTCCAGCTTCGCCTGGGGTAACGATTCCCGCACGCTCTACTACGTGCGGAAACACCCGCAGACGCTGCTCTCTTATCAGGTCTGGCGACACGAGCTGGGATCGCCGCAGTCTGATGATCAGCTGGTTTATGAAGAGCAGGATGACACCTATCATCTGAGCGTCCACAAGACCACCTCAAAGCAGTTCATCATGATTGCGCTCTACAGCACCAACACCAGCGAGATTCAGCTGATTGATGCTGATTTCCCCGATGCGCAGCCGCATGTGTTTCTGCCGCGCCGCCGCGATCATGAATACAGCATCGATCACTACGAGCATCAGTTCTTTATCCGGTCTAACCGGGAAGGCGAAAACTTTGGGCTCTATCGCAGCCGTTATCTGGATGAATCCCGCTGGGAGACCCTCATCCCGGCGCGTGAAAATGTGGTGATGGAAGATTTCCAGCTGTTCCGCGACTGGCTGGTGGTTGAAGAGCGCCAGCGCGGCCTGACCAGCCTGCGCCAGATTAACTGGGCCAGCGGCGAAACCAGTGGTATCGCTTTTGACGATCCCACTTACGTCACCTGGCTGGCTTACAATCCGACGCCGCGCACCAGCAAACTGCGCTACGGCTACTCCTCAATGACCACACCGACCACGCTGTTTGAGCTGGATATGGACACGGGCGAGCGCCGCATCCTGAAGCAGAGCGCGGTCAAAGGGTTCAACGCCGATGATTACAAAAGCGAGCACCACTGGATAAAAGTCAGCGATGGTACCGAAGTGCCGGTGTCGCTGGTTTATCATCGCAGACACTATCAGCCCGGCCAGAATCCTATGCTGGTCTATGGCTACGGCGCCTATGGCAGCAGCATGGATGCCGATTTCAGCGTCAGCCGTCTGAGCCTGCTGGATCGCGGCTTTGTGTTTGCCCTGATTCAGGTGCGCGGCGGCGGGGAGCTGGGGCAGCAGTGGTATGACGGCGGTCGCCTGCTGAACAAAATGAACAGCTTCACGGATTTCATCGACGTGACCAATGCGCTGGTGGCGCGCGGGATAGGGCATCCGGAACGTCTCTACGCCATGGGCGGCAGCGCAGGCGGCTTACTGATGGGCGGGGTGATCAACATGGCACCGCAGCGCTTCCATGGCGTTGTGGCGCAGGTTCCTTTTGTGGACGTGGTCACCACCATGCTCGATGAGTCGATCCCGCTGACGACCGGCGAATATGATGAGTGGGGCAATCCCGGCGATCCGGAGTACTACCGCTACATCCGCCAGTACAGCCCCTATGACAACATTGAGGCAAAAGCCTATCCGCATCTGCTGGTCACCACCGGCCTGCACGATTCGCAGGTGCAGTACTGGGAACCGGCCAAATGGGTAGCGAAACTGAGGTCGATGAAAACCGATAATAATCTGCTGCTGCTCTGCACCGACATGGATGCCGGACACGGCGGCAAGTCGGGGCGCTTTAAAGCCTATGAAGGGATTGCGATGGAGTATGCCTTCCTGCTGGGGCTGGCGCAGGGCACCCTGCCCCCGGCAGAGGATTACTGAGGCTCGGTCAGGTATTTACGCAGCGCCTGCCGCAGTGGCGGGCGCAGATCGCTGACGTTATCCAGCATCCACTTCAGATAGCCCCGATCCTTGCGCGCCACCACCGCAATCGCCTGACCACGGTATTTGCCGAACGGCAGAATGTCGTCGCGCTGGGCCGCCGGTTGTGAGCGCACAATCATCTCGGAGGCGTTCCAGCCCGAAGTCTCCATAATGCGGATCAGCAGAGCCGCCGTCACATAGCAGTCATAGAGCGCGCGGTGCGCATGCAGATCGGCTGGCGGGGTAACATCCAGCTTCAGGGAATGACGCAGGGCCTGGTTGCCATATTTGATGCCCGGCCAGAGCTGACGCGCCAGCTGCATGGTGCAGATCCACTCGCCAAACATCTCCGGCAGCATCCGGCGATCAAAGCTGGCGTTATGCGCCACATAGAAGGCACTGCCGTAGTAGCGCGGGATCGCCTCTTCGATGGTCGGTTTTCCGGCCACCATCGCTTCTGTGATGCGGTGCACGGCCATCGCCTGACGGCTGATGGGGCGGTCAGGCAGGATGAGATCGCTCATCGGATTTACAATCTGGCCATCTACCACATCGACGGAGGCCACTTCCACCACGCCACCCTGCAGGCCGCAGGTTTCGGTATCAATTACACGAAACATCATTGCTTCATCTTCGGTTCGTAAGGAAGGCGTGACAGGCTAAGTGACGCCTGGCGGTAATGCATCAGACGCTGACGAAACCAGTCACGCAGCGCTTCGGGCTGCTCCTGCGCCACCATCTCGGCAACCACCGGCATGTTATAGCGCTCTTTAAACGCCACGCCCGCAGCCGCTAAATCGACGTTTAACTTATCTTTCTCGTCCTGGGACAGCAGGGCAAGGTTATGGCTCATAATATTCTCCTGATGACAGGGGGCAAAAGTAATGTTTTCGCCGGTCTGAATCAAGGATTAAGGATCGCATTGCTGGCCTCGACAGTGCAAATGCAGCAGCGTATCCTTTTGCCTCGTTTATCGCCCTGGCGGCGGCTAAAAGGATGATCTGATGCAGAAAAAACACATTTCCCGCATGGTTATTACGCTGGTGGCAGCCGGTGCGATGGCATTCAGCTCGCTGGCAGCTGCGCATGCCCATCTCCGCGCCTCCACGCCGGCGGCCAAAGCAGAAGTAACGACCGCTACCGATGCACTGACGCTGACTTTCACTGAAGAGATTGAGCCCGCGTTCAGCGGCGTTACGCTGCTTGACGATCATCAGAAGCCTGTTGCGACGGAGAAGGCGCGCGTAACGTCCGGCCACAAAGATCGGCTGATTGTCAGCCTGCCTCAGCCACTGAAAGCGGGGCACTATCAGGTTAACTGGCATGTCCTGTCGGTGGACGGACATAAAACCGCAGGAAGCTACCGCTTCAGCGTGCAGTAAGCGTCGTGACGACCCTCTGGCCAGCGCTGCGCGCGCTCCATTTTGCTGCCGTGATGCTGCTGACCGCCAGCGCCTGCTACAGCGCGCTGCTGGCACCAGAACGTTATCGCTCACAACTGGCGCGGCGACTCAATCCGCTGGTAAACGGAAGTGCGTGGCTGGCCTTGCTCAGCGCGCTGGCGATGCTGGCCTGCCAGAATGTGCTGATGAGTGGCGACAGCGCCAATCTGCTTCAGCCTGACATCTGGCTGGCGGTGCTGGGCACCCATTTCGGTGCGGTGTGGCAGTGGGAAATCGTGTTCAGTGTGCTCGCCGTGTCGGCGTTGTTACTGACCGCGCAACTGCGCCAGCAGGCCTTACTGCTGGCAGGCGTGCTGCAACTGGCCTGTATGGCCCTGACGGGGCATGCCGCGATGCGGGAAGGCTGGCCGGGCCTGCTGCATCAGATCAACCATGCGCTGCACCTGATTGCGGCAGCGTTCTGGGCAGGGGGACTTGTTCCGCTTCTGCTGCTGATGCGTGAAGCGCGCCAGATCGATCGCCGCACCGATGCGATCCGCACCATGATGCGCTTTTCGCGCTACGGTCATCTGGCGGTCGCGTTAACGCTGCTGACCGGCGGGGTGAACAGCCTGATGATCCTGGGCTGGCCGCTGACATGGCACGCATCCCGCTATAGTCTGTTGTTGCTGGGGAAAGTGCTGCTGGTGGCCCTGATGGTGGGAGTGGCGCTGATTAACCGTTACTGGCTGGTACCGCGTTTCCGCGTCGCGGGTAGCGGCACCCAGCAAAAATTTATCCGCATGACACAGCTCGAACTGCTGCTGGCGTGTGGCGTGGTTGGGCTGGTCAGCGTGTTTGCCACGCTGTCGCCAGCCTGAATGTGATTTAAGAGAGAAAAGGGCAGTTATGTTGCTGAAGAAAGTGGTCCCCGCAATCCTGTTATTATCTGTATGCGGCCAGGCGCTGGCGGCACAAATCATTACCGTCAGCCGCTTTGAGATCGGTAAAGATAAGTGGCCGTTTAATCGTGAAGAGGTGATGCTGACCTGCGAGAAAGACGGTGCCATGTTTGCCATCAACCCTAGCACGCTGATGCAATACCCGCTGAACGACAAAGCGGATGCGCTGTTTAAGAGCAACCAGGTGAAAGCGCAGCCGATCAGCGTGATCCAGAGCGAGGATAAAGCGCATCCGGGCCAGATGATGAGCCTGCAGCCGATTGTTGAGCGCACTCAGGCGCTGTGCGGTAAGTAAGCCTGCCGGGTGCAGCATCACGCTGCGCCCGACTGTTTTTTGCCGTTGCGATCACAAACTGATCCTGTTTATGGCCCTGTGCCGTGCCTCAGCTGGCAATTCCTCCGCGCTGTTCTAATCTTAAGTTGCAAGGCGTTATCGCCTTCATAAATGCCAACTTTTAGCGCACGGCTCCTTGAGAGCCATTTCCCTGGACCGAATATAGGAATCGTATTCGGTCTTTTTTTGGTTGGGATTTAAAAACAGTAACTTACAATATAATCAATCATTTAAGTCCAACCCTGTTACCTTCTGTTCTACTCTGCTGGACTCTGAGTCGCCACTTTGTCGCCACTTTTCTTCGCCATCAACGCCAGCGGATTGCAGCGAATTGCATCCTCAAGATGGTCGGGCGCGAAGTGCGCATAACGCATCGTCACCCTGATGTCGGAATGCCCAAGAATACGCTGCAGCACGATGATATTTCCCCCGGCCATCATAAAGTGACTGGCAAAGCTATGGCGCAGTACATGGCTCATCTGGCCTTCGGGTAATTCAATGCCGGCCAGCCGAATGACCCGATAAAACTGGCGATAGCACTCTGCAAAAAAACGGCCTTCTTTGTCTTTTAATTCGTTATACAGGGCGTTGTCGATGGGTACCGAGCGGTTCTTTTTGCCTTTGGTATTGATGAAGGTGATTTTGTTTGGAGACAATTGTGAGGCTTTAAGATTCGCGGCTTCACTCCACCGGCACCCGGTTGAAAGACAGATTTTGATAATCAGCGTCAGATCAGGGTTATCGTGAAATTTGCAGGCGGCAAAAAGCTTTTGTATCTGGGTTTCAGTCAACCATGTCATTTCTTTCTCTGGCTGATCAAACTCCCGTATATTTTTAAGTGGGTTGGGGTAGCTGATTTCGCCAAGCCGTTCCAGCTCATTGAAAAGAGCGCGAAGGAATGCATGTTCACAGTTAATGGTACCCGGTGAGACCTTTAACGATTTATCACTGGTTTTGTATCCGTTCTGTATGAGGCCCTGTAAACGCCGATCCCGATAATGTGCCCAATCCTTCGAAGTGATAGAGGCAGCTACGGGGTTCCCCATGCCATTACAAATGATATTTAGTTTGCCGAGTCGGCCCTTTCTATCACTTAGCGAGCAACCGTGCAGTCTGTACCATAGTTCGATAAGTTCGCTAAGCTTGCGGTTATATTTCTTTAACTGAAACAGTGGTTCATCTCTGCAGGTGCGGTGGCCCCAGAAGCGGAAACCGGCTTTACGGATCAGCGTGGTAACGTCGGCCTCGTTGAGCAGGTCGGCGTCGGTGCTGGTCTGCTGCAGATCCCAGAACACTGATGCGGAAATGCCGGTCACGTTATTGACACCGACGTTAGACAGGGTTTTATGCCAGCCCGTGTCGTTGTCGATTTTGGCGCGCAGGCCCAGCGCGCGGGCGGTCGCAAAGGCAGTGTCGGATTTGCTGGTCGTGGTGTTCCAGGCGAGAAAGTCCGGCCAGATAACCATGATTTCGCGCTGGCTGAAGTTCTGACGATACAGGCGGGCTTCGGAAATGGTTTTACATCCCCATGCCGAGACATAGGCAAAGGCGCGCAGCTGCTGCGCGATACTGGCAAGCGCGGTCGCCACCGCCAGTGAATCGAGGCCAGGCACGCCGAGGATGCGCGGCTTCACGTCGAGATGGGTCGGCGCGGCGAGCAGCGCCTTCATGCCGGTGTGCTGACCGTTTTCATCCGTGCCGCCGATGATATTGGACGTGGTTTCGGCTTCGTCGGCATCTTCAGCGACGCGCACGACGACGGTCACGGGTTTTGACTGGTCGGCAATGGCCTGCAGGGCGGCGGCAAGCGTGCCTTTTTTACCGGCTTTACCAACCGCGCTCTGCACATTAGTGATAAGTACCGGCGTATTGAGCGGAAAGGTTGCCGCATCCGCGTCCTGTGCGGTGCAGACCAGGCCAACGACGGCAGTTGTTACAGTGGTTATGGTGCGCGTGCCGTCGCTAACTTCGACGACGCGGACACCATGATGATAATCAGACATCTGATGCACTCCGTTTTGAGGGTGTGCTCAGGGCGCCAGGTCAGTGAAAAGCGTGCATGCGGTTGCAGTTTGCTCATCAATGAGCAAACAGGATTTAACTGTCAGAGAAAATTCAGATACGATCGCGAAACGGCATAATTTTTAAATAGAGTATGAGGAGCGGGAATTTGAAAGCTGGGAAAAATATAATTGATAATTTGGTTAAGAAGGACTTAAGGCTTGAGATTCTTTACCGAACCATTTCATGGTCTTTATTTACCATAGCTACATATGTCTTTAGCTCATATAAGTCCGACTTCTCGGTTTTAAACTACTATAAAAGTTACACTCCAACCCCGCTATCGATTTTAAATGCTTTCTTGCCATTAATAATAATTCTCACTGCAATTTCAATTATGTTTAAAGACATGGATATTAAGCAGGGTGGAATCTGGAGTCAGGAGCAATGGCTGGGCATGTTCGGAGCTTTTTTTTGCAAAGTAAGTTCTGAAATTATGCTTTGGATTACAGGAATAAGTTATAGCTTGATTTTGATAACGTTGATCACAGTTGTAAGGGTTATTTTATATGAGGGATTACCTAAATGTAATGAGCTGATCAAAATATATTTTTTTGTTTCACTTTTTGTTATCATTTTCTTATTAGGGAGTTGTGCCTACATTCTTATTCGCCATGAAAAAGGGTTAATTCTTTCGACTTTTTCCGAAGTGCGTTTCATACCAATACATTGCACTCTCGCGACTCTTATCGCCATTGGGATATTCTACATAGGCTTTTAAAAAATGAGCCCGCCGGGCTCATTAGCATTAAGGTTTCTCGGGCCAGTGGATATAAGGTGCTCCCGAAAGATCTTTATCCTGAACAGTCTGAATGTACTTCATCCATGCGGTAAGTGAAGCTTTATCTGACTCAGTGATTATCCCGAGCAGCAGTTGCGTTTGCCATGCCTGAGTGATGCTGTTTGCTTCGCCAATCAGTGCGGCTTGCCTTTCACTGGCTTCTCTGTTGCTTGCCGCTTTCTCTTCTGCCCGATCAGTCACCCATTTTTCACTATCCCATTTATCCCAGGCAGTTGCAGGTTTTAGCGGTGTAGTATCTGCCGGGTAATCACCCGGTACGATAATTACCACTGCTGCGCCGTCAGTAACTGAGTAAACCGTTTTCCCGCGATGATCGGCCATAGCCGTCCAGACTCCATCCTGATAAATCGCTACGCGCCCGGCTTCAGTAACGGGCGGTGCGGTGATGCAGGCATTAGCGGGAAGGCCAACGCCCTGAGCCAGATACTCATCATTTGAGCCAGTAAACTCGCCGCTGACCGTATCAAAATTATAAATCGTTAGTATGCCGGCCGATTTTGCCAGGCCGTTTTTATCAAGCGTTACCTTAGCCATTATGCAGCCCTCACGATGTAGTTAAACGCGACGTTACGCGGCCGCGCGGTAATCCATACAGAAAAACCCGGAATTCCTGATTGCAGTTGCGTAGCTTGGATTGAGTTGTCGCTAAGAACTGCATCTAACGTACCGTTATTGGGGGCTTTTGCATCAGAAGGCTGAGTCTTTGTTACTGAGTCTGCCTGATTAAAGGCTGTTCCTACAGTTGAACCTGTCGTTGTGCCATCTACGCCGGGATAATCCACCGCAGCCGTTCGCAGACCAGTGGATGCCTGCGCGGAACCCAAAGAGCGACCGGCATCAACGCCGCGCCCATCATCCCAGCCCCTGATAAATTCGCCGCGCAGATCAGCCAGCTTCAGCCCCGGATACGCCAGCGCCAGCTTTGGATATAACGCGCTGCTGAATGAAGCCCCATTACTCTTCAGAAAGACCATGCCCGCCATTGAGGGAAACAGCTCATTGGGCATTTTTGCGTGCGGCCAGGGGAACGGTGAACCGATAACTGGCGCACCTTCGCCTAAACCGAGGTTTTTGAGAACGTCAGCAATCAGCCCGGCGTCTTTGATTTCTGCCAGGGCATTTGCGATCTGCAGGTACTGGCTGTGTGGATTTTCAGCGTCAGTATGCTTTTTCATTACGCCGTCAGCGTATGCCTTTACCTCGATCACGGCATCATCAACATACCTGCGCGTTGCCAGCACCACTGACGGATCAATCTTCAGCGTCACGGCCGTTGTGCTGTTTACGATCAAAATCATGCGAACGGTCTGCGTCCGGCCGCTGCCTTCGGCCAGCTGCGGCTTATAGGTTTCCAGGCAGTTAGCAACGGCAATCAGCACGCCGTCGGCGTCGTACAGGCCGATTTCACGAATCCAGAAACCGCCTTCGCTTTCCGGGATAATCTGCTCCGCGATAATCTGGCTGCTGTTGGCCGCATCAACGGTCAGAGAATTAAGCTGCGCGCGTCGCTTCTCGCCGAGGAGCTTTGTCTGTGCGGCATCAGGCGTCGGCAGCGTGCCGCCACCATCCCCGACATCCCAATGATGTGATATTCACTTTACTGCCGAGCGCGGCGGCGTTCGCCAGCTTAGCCGCGCCCTGATTGGTCAGCAGGGCAAAATATTTTGTCGTCATGCGCTCACTTCCGTCAGGTCAATAAGATGCACCGCCACGCCGGAATAACCCGGCCCGCCGACGCTGATAAGTTCAGGGGTATAGGGATAAATGGTCAGCTCGTCGCCGCTGTAGCTGGCAACGGCTACCGGCAGCGAGCCGTTAGCGTCCAGATTGATAGACAGTCCGATAAGGTGACGGCTGCAGGGCTTCGCATCGGCTATCAGGCGCTCAAGCTCGTTATACATTTCCTCGGCAATACCGGTATCGAGCACGCCCACGTCAAGGCGGAACGTGCCTGGCGCTTCATTGGTTTTCCACCACTCAATAGCCCGGATGAGATAGCCCAGCGGCTCAACGACGCGGCGGATTGCCCCGATAGTGCCTTTGTGTTGGTGCACGTACCGCGAGGCAGCAACCACGGCGCGCTTCGTCGATTCCGGCCAGGCTGAATCCCAGCGGTCAACTGACCACGCCCACGCAAGATAGGGCAGAAGCTCCACCGGGCAGGATTGAGGATTCCATAACTGCCGCAGCGGCACGCTCATCGCGCCGGGGCTTGCCAGCGCCTCAGCGGCGGCAATCTCAAGTGCTGATGATCCGGTCGGCAGCAGGCGATCACTCATCCGAGCCTCCTACGGTCAGCGTGTAGCCAGTGCAGTAAGCGGCCTGCGTTTTGTCGAGCACCACGTCAGCCGACGGCTTAATCAGGCTGACTCGCTGCACTCCCTCAATGTGCATGGCGGCATACAGCGCAGACAGGCGAATGTCACGACCGAGACGCTTCTGCGCGCTGATATAGGCGGCGAGCTTTGCCTCAGCTGCGGCGCGGATTGGCTCAGCCTCCGGCCCCGGATAGAGGTACAGCTCGGCCTCGATTTCGTAATTAACAATCTTCGCTGACTGCACGCTCACCCGGTCGGCAACCGGGCGCACGTCCTCATCATTGAGCGCAGCGTTAACTACGGCCAGCAGATCGTCTGTCGCTGCGCCGTTGCCCTCACGGGCGAGCACCGTCACAGTGACAACTGCGGGTGACGGGCTGATAGCTGACCCATCGGCTACCCGGCCGTCGGCGCTTCTGGCGTGATACTCATACGCGCCGGTCGGCCCAGCCACGCTCATTCCCTCAAAGGCTGAGGCGATGCGCAGCCGGAAATCGTCGTTACTTTCCATAATGGCAGCGGTCGGCGGGATGGTCGTATCGTCGGCCGGGGTAATGGTCAGGCGGGTTATGCCATTATTCGCGCCGAGCTGGTCAAGGTCACCATCCAGTGCATAGGCAACCATGACGGCCTTTGCTGTCTCGTTAATGCGCTGGCGCAGGATCAGCTCTCGATAGGCATTCTGCTGCAGCAGCTTAACGATGGGTTCTGATTCAAGCGTCAGCTTGGGGGCGATAGCGTCCTGTTTATCGGTCGGGTAAAGGGAAATCAGCGTCGCCTTTCGCTCGGCCAGCAGGCTTTCATAGTCCAGCGTCTCCACCACATCAGGCGCGGGCAGCTGGATCAGGTCGGTAGTTGCCATAGTCTCAGCTCACAGGAACGGTTAAGGAAAAAGGCTGCGCGCTGTCGGTGCGGTTGCCGGACAGCTCAACCACCATTGTGCCATTTATGCCCGGCTCAAAGCTGATGGCTGTGAGCTTTACCTGCGGCTCCCACTTCAGGATCGCCAGATAGCAGGCCGACATAATCTGCAGGCGCAGCGCCTCGTTTTGAGGCTGGCCAATCAGAGCGGATAAAAGCGAGCCATACTGGCGACGCATCACCCTGGTGCCGACAGAGGTCAGCAGAATGTCGTGCACTGACTGTCGAATATGATCGAGGTCAGTCAGCGCGCCGCCGGTTTCCCGGTTCATGCCGATATATTTTGCGGTCGTCATTTTGGGCCATCCGTTCTGCTACCGCCGCGCTGCACGCCGCCATGATCGTGGTCATCCACGACGACACCGTTAGAGCTAAGCTTGCCACCGCTATGCGTAACGTCGCCTTTCATCGTGCCGCCTTGGGTGACTTCCAACTGCGCAGTTTTGCACAGAGTTGTGCATTCCACTTCGGGCGAATCGAACAGGATTTTTACCGCCGCTTTGATGGTTGCCGTCTGTATGCCGATTGCAATCAGCGCGCCGGTTTCCGGCTCGTACTCGATCACCGCGCCGTCAGGGAATGACCAGTGCAGCGCATCGGCCGAGGCTGACGGGGCCGGATTGTCATCAGAGATAATACTCGGCAGCACTAAGCCGGTATCGAGTTCGCCGCCGAGGCAAAAAACAAGAACCTGCTCACCCACTGACGGCGCATTCCAGGAGAGGGTTTTACCCGCGCGGGCGCTCAGCCAGTGCAGCCAGCCGGTAGTATTATTTCCTGTATTAACACGACATAACCCGCCGTCGAGATTGACAGCCGACACGGTTCCGATGCGGATCAGGTTGCGCAGCAGGCGCTGAATTTCATTGATTTTTTCATTTGAGTTCATGCCATTACTTTGAAAGTAAAATCATCAAATGTGAATTCAGAGCTGTCCTGCTATTGAACAACGCACAAACCAGGAATACATTAACAATACTTGTTGAATCATCAAGGCTTAACCTAGAAAATGGAGAGTTTAAATGGTTGATTTTAAAAATAAACTGAGAAAGAAAGAGTTACCTAAAAGAGTGAACCCGGTTGAAATTTACGATACATTGGACAGGAAAAGTGATGCTGGCCCATTGAGGCCATCTCAAATTAAGATCCTCAGCTCGTGGTTTAACGAAAAAAAAGAACGAAGAGATAATATAATAAAATTACATACTGGAGAGGGTAAAACTCTTATTGGCCTGTTAATATTACAGTCAAAATTGAATGAGACTGGTGCACCTTGTATATATGTATGCCCCAACATCTATCTAGCCAAACAAGCTGTCATAGACGCAGAAAAGTTTGGTATACCTTATTGCATAATTGATTCATCAAAAAAAATTCCTGATGATTTTCTTGCAGGAAAAAAGATCCTCATAACTCATGTGCAAAAAATATTTAATGGAGTTACTGCCTTTGGGTTAGGTGCAAAATCAATTGTACCTAACTCTATTATTTTAGATGACTCTCAAGCATGTATCGACGCAATAAAAAACTGCTTCACAATTAAGATAAACAGAGAGCATGAAATCTATAATCAATTCATGAACATTTTCGCAGATGAATTGAAAGAACAAGGCGAAGGGAGCTTTTTAGAAATTGAAAGTGGCATAGGTCACTCTTCAGTTTTGCCAATTCCTTATTGGTCATGGATCGACAAGAAAGAAGTGGTTGCAAAAACCCTAATCCAGCATGCTTCAGATAAGAATGTAAAATACACTTGGCCGCTTATTAAAGATAACCTTCATAATTGCCAAGCTTTTATATCATCCGAATCGTTAGAGATCTCACCAATTGTATCTTTAATTGATGTATTTGGTACATTCAGTCAAGCCAAACATCGATTCCTTATGTCTGCCACAACTCAAAACGATTCTTTCTTTATAAAAGGCCTGAGATTTGATGTTGACTCTGTTAGAGACCCTCTTATTAATCCTGATTTAATCTGGTCAGGGGAGAAAATGGTCTTAATACCTTCACTTATAGATGAGTCACTAGACCGTGATAAAGTTATAAGTATGTTATTAGAACCCCGGGACCAAAGAAGATTTGGCACAGTTTGTCTTGCTCCTAGTTTTAATAACAAAGCTCAATATGAAAAATATGGAGCAATTGTATCAACAACGGATACTATATTTTCTAATATAGAGAAATTAAAAACAGGTAACTTTAGTCATTCAATGGTATTTGCAAATAGGTATGATGGTATAGACTTACCTGATAGCTCATGCCGAATCCTTATAGTAGACTCTAAGCCATACTCAGAAAGTCTTGCTGAAAGATACGAAGAAGAATGTCGCCCAAGCAGTGATATAATTAACATATTGACTGCTCAAAAAGTAGAGCAAGGTTTGGGTAGAAGTGTAAGGGGTGAAAAAGATTATAGCGTAATTGTTATTACTGGAGGAGATTTAGTGCAGTTCCTCAAAAGCCCTTTAACAAAAAAATATTTTTCACCACAAACTCAAATGCAAATTGAGCTAGGTGAGCAAATAGTATCTTTTACTCAGGAAGATATAAGCAAAGGTGCAAAACCAAAGCAGGTTTTTATAGATTTGATCAATAAATCCTTACAAAGGGACGAGGGGTGGAAAGAGTATTATCAAGAATCAATGAACGAGGTATCATTACCTGCTTATAAAAATTCTTTGTATGACTTGATCAATCTTGAGTACTTAGCTGAGAAAGAACTGCAAAAGGGAGAAGTGAAAAATGCCTGTGAATTGATTCAGCGTATTAGCGATGAGTTTACAAATAATGAAATGGAAAAGGCATGGTATCTCCAGCTGCAAGCTAGGTTTACTTATGCTTCAAGCAAGGTTGATTCTGACAGAATACAAAAATCTGCATTTCAGAAAAATATAAACTTGCTAAAACCAAGAGATGGTGTCACCTATAGAAAAATTGAAAGCATTAACTCTTCACGAGTAATGAGAGTAATAAATTGGATTAATTCTCATGAAACGTATGAATCTATGATGATTGAGGTTGATGGTATACTTCAGAATCTATCATTTGGTGTTCAATCAGAAAAATTTGAGCAGGCTATCTCTGATCTTGGAACAATGCTTGGTTTTGTCAGCCAGCGACCAGATAAAGAAATAAAGAAAGGTCCCGATGCTCTTTGGGGAGGGGTCGATAAACAATATTTTCTCATAGAATGCAAGAATGAAGTTAAAGAAGATCGGAAGGAAATCAATAAGCACGAAGCAGGCCAGATGAACAACCACTGTGGCTGGTTCAGGCATGAATATAATGATGCAGCGTGCAAAAATATAATGGTTATCAGCAGTAAAGTTTTATCTTATTATGGTGATTTTAATTATCCAGTTGAAGTGATGAGGCCTGCAAAATTGAAAAGTCTCAAACAAAATACACGATCTTTTTTTAAGGAACTTAAAAGTTACGACATCCATTCTTTAGACGAAGCAACAGTTCACAACTTCTTCAAGCCGCACAAGCTGGACATAACTTCTTTACTAAGCGAATATACAGAGCGCGTAATAAAAGGTAGCAAATAAATAATTAGTATAGATGATTGATGACTAGTTCATCAATCATCTATATATCATGCTTGCTAATTCCTAATAGCGGGCGTGACTCATACTGCACCTCTCTACCCTTCCGCGATGGCCTGTCGCGCAGCCCGTAATGATGAACGCCGGCCATGCGCTGCACGTTGCCCGCAAACTCGATCACGGCCTCATTCGGGCTGGCCTGCGTCTTCATGTATTTAGCGGTGCGCAGCTTTGCGAACATTTCGCGCTTTACCCGGCCCTTTTTTTTGCGTACCGGCTGCGTTTTGCGGGGCTTAAACGGCGTACCGTCAGGTGCCTGCTGTCGCTTGATGTTCTGCTGCTGACTCGCGCGTAGCTTCTTCGCGATGGTGCGCGCCATCTCTTTGCGTGCCGGTGCTGACAGGCTGCTGATCAGCGCCTCCAGACGGTCGTTTACCAGCTGCAGCCCGCTCATGTCTGTAACTCGCTGACCAGCTCGCCCTTAACGTAAATCTGCACCGGCCGCGCATCATTGTCCGGCAGCGGGTTCTCGCCGACGTGGGTCACGTGCAGCCCGTCGTCGGCCTGCTTCACGATCACGCGCTCGCTCAGCTGCAGCTCAATGCTGATATCGCTGGCCGCGTCGCTGATAACATCTGCCTCAAAGGTAAAGCCCGTCCGGCGCTTTTCCTCGCTTGCCATGATGTCGGGTTCATTCGTCCGAAGCCATGCCAGCAGCGGCACGATCAGCAGGTCGATGTTACCGGCGTAGTCGGTAATGACCATGTTAAGCCGGTACTGGTATTCAAACGACAGCGAGCTGGCAAGCGTCGAGACGATGCGCCCGCTGTCGATAAACACGTTCAGCGCGTCAGGGTTTCGCTGCAGCTCCGGCACGCTGTCGGTCAGCGCCTGGCGCAGTTGTTGAGGTTTCAGCATCGTGTTGTTCCTGGCAGTCTTTGATGATTTCGACCTGCAGCCCGCAGGCAGCGAGCGCGGCTTCTAACTGGCGATTATCCGCCGCCAGATCGCCCGCCATTTTAAGGCTGTTTCCCGGCACCGGGCAGCTTGTCACGCGCGGACACCCAATCCAGATAATCTCTGGCGCTGCTGAAGGCCGGACGGGCGTGCAGCCGGACACCATCAGCAGCGGGCGGCTTGAGTATGACGCCGGGGCGACAGATATCACGCAGTCGTTTATGGCTATCCGTAAAACCATGACGGCCAGCGGCAACCGCTCAACCTATGAGGCGAGCCGCAGCGAAGAGGCCAGCCGCGCCGACGTCGCCTGGGCAATCATGCACGCACTGTTAAATGAACCGCTTACCGCAGCCAGCGGCGGCGCTAATCCCTCGATTCTGGAATTTTACTGATGAGCAAACGCAGAGGCCGCAAGGCTCACACCGCTACCGCGCAGCCTGTACAGGCAACCGCACCGCAGCAGCACGCCGAGGCGTTTACCTTTGGCGATCCGACGCCGGTCATGAATAAGCGCGACATTCTGGATTATGCCGAGTGCATCGGTAACGGGAGCTGGTTTGAGCCGCCGGTCAGCTTTAGCGGGCTGGCTAAGAGCCTGCGCTCGGCTGTGCATCACAGCTCACCGATTTACGTGAAGCGCAACATTCTGGCCTCGACCTTTATCCCGCACCCGATGATGAGTCAGCAGGAGTTCAGCAAGTTTGCGCTTGATTATCTGGTCTTAGGCAACGTCTTTGCCGAGCTGCGTCGCAATAGCCTGGGTAAACCGCTGCGCCTTGAGACCACTCCGGCCAAATTCACCCGCAGGGGAGTGAAGGACGGCGTTTACTGGTTTGTAAATGACTGGAAAGAGCCGCATGAGTTTTCGGCCGGCAGCGTGTTTCACCTGCTGGAGCCGGATATAAATCAGGAGCTTTACGGCCTGCCTGAATACCTCAGCGCGCTTAATTCCGCCTGGCTGAATGAGGCGGCAACGCTGTTCCGCCGCAAGTATTACCAGAACGGAGCGCACGCCGGTTACATCCTTTATATGACCGATGCGGCGCAGAGCAGCAGCGACGTTGACCGGATGCGGCAGGCGATGGGCGACACGAAAGGGCTGGGTAACTTCCGCAACCTGTTCATGTACGCGCCGAACGGTAAGCCGGACGGGATCAAGATTCTGCCGCTCAGTGAAGTGACGACGAAAACGATTTCTTTAACATCAAGAAGGCCAGCCGCGACGACCTGTTAAGTGCGCACCGCGTGCCGCCACAGATGATGGGGATTATCCCCGACAACACTGGCGGTTTCGGGGATGCGGTGAAGGCGGCGCAGGTATTTGTGCGTAATGAGCTGACACCGCTGCAGGAACGAATGAAGGAGTTAAATTTGTTTATAGGCACCAATGTCATCCAATTTAAAGATTATAGTTTTTAGATAAAACTACATCTTTATTTTTTCATGAATGAGCCTTCAGGGGTAACTTTATCGTATTTCCCCGTGACAGGCTTTTTCATTTGCACATCCCAATGGTCGTTATGCATCTTGTCCCAAACCCATTCCCTGCCGTCTTTGTCTAGAAAACCTCCTTGTTGTCCATGCTTGATTTTCACCATTCCCTTCCAATGAGATGGAGGGATGAAAGGTTTATCTCCTTTATGGGGCAGGTCAAGGGGATATAACTTATACCAAGAATGAATAGATTTAATATAGTCTTCCTCGCAACTTATTTGAATGTAATCTTCGTATTTACAGCAAATAGGAGGTGGGCTAAAAATTGACTCTTCATTTTTAGCACCTGCTAATGACTTAGAACCAAAGTTATTTAGGAACTCTTCAAAGATATTTTCATGTAACTGAGTGACCCCATTGCATCTTTTAACTGCAGGTTGAACTTGCTGCGTTAAAGTGATGTCCTCAAGATTAATTCTATTGAGCTTCTGAATTAAGGCTGTATGCCACAAGTTTAGATTTTCACTCCATATTTCATCATGAGCTAAATCCCAAGGGAATGCATGCTGAAAATTGACGAATATCTCTCTAGGAAAATAGCAAGGAACGCCTTTCTCCTCTATATAGTGAAGAAATGAACATAATGGAAGGATGTAGTTATCCTCCACATCAGCAGGATTTGTCATTTTAATGTTGATAATCAAATGCGGACAAAAAGTAGCCTTGGTCATATCATCCTTCTTTTTTTGTCGCCGAATTCGCAACTTTATTTATTGATCGTTTGTTAGCTCGCTCTTTCATAATACTGAGCGCAATTTTCTCAGAATCATCAAGAAACCCTTTAGGCCATTGATCAAACATCCCATCCGCGTCAATATGACGTTGTTTAACAATAGTGCCATCTCCTTCAGATTCTTCGACGAAAGCAACAGAAACTCTTTCAACAAGTGAACTATCTTGAATGACTCTTAACCGTAATTTATTAACCAAATCTACACTATGTGTTTCAATTATAAATCTTAAGCCGCTATTGATGAACATTAGGAACAAGTCAGCTAAGTTTGCTGCGCTTGAAGGATGTAAATGAATTTCTGGTTGCTCTAAAAGTATTAGTGAATTCTCAGGTGCTAAGAGGCATAATAAAATTATTGGTATAAGTTGAGAGTAACCAAATCCTACATCTGCTAGTGTAATAGTGGATGCACAACTATTATGATTAAGGTTGATCTTATATATCAAATTCCCAATGCGGGAAGGTGTTATTTCTTGACTAAGCCCCGCAATGCTAATGCACTTATTTAATGCATCCACTAAATTGAGGCTCTGACCATTCAGGCTTACAATTTTATTCTGATTTAGCCAAAGTACATGAGCAGCATTTTCACCAGTGTAAAGTAATTCACTTTCAGATTCACTAAAATGAACGTATGCCCTTTTGGGAGAGGCTCTCAATGGCCCAAGATATCTGATTCTTGATAACTCCTCGTAGAGCTCATTGCAAAGTTCTTTCTGGACAGGTAATGCTAATTCCAAAGGGAAATGTAGGCTTTTTTTCTCTTTTTTTAAAGGCTTACCTTTTATATGAGAGGGTAAGAACCTGAAATAACCAACCTCATCAACTTCAATGTCATAGTCGAAAAAGCTTCTGCCACTTATTTTTTTTCGGTTGATAACATTTAATCTGTCAAAATTCGTTTTTATTTTTCTATCATTATCAAAATGTTCGGTTGTGAAGTTTTTTATTGCTGGCTTATAAGTGTTATTCTCTTTTTTATTGTAAATTTCAAATGAAATTTCTCCTGAAAGGCTTTTGGTTTCTAAATCAAAAGAATAACTAATTTTCGCATTATTAATTGGCGGTAATCCGTTAGATAATTCTTTAAGATTTGAATAAGTTAAAAAATCACCCTCAAGGGTAACCGCATCATTATTATCGCTATTTATCGATTGCTTTAGAAGTAGAAGGCTTTGAAGGATGGAAGTCTTACCACAACTATTCCTTCCTACAACTATATTTAAATCTGAGACCGAAAAATGTGTTAAATTTTTTAACGCTTTAAAATTTAATACCGAAAAGTTCTTTATCATTTTTAGCTGCCTTCAAGGAAATAATGCAAAAACGATCTAATGCTGTTCAAGTTACCAATACATTATCAAAACTAGCCTAATCTACATAAATTGTTATCTGCGCGCAATGCTATCCCCGCCACGCCTGCCCGCTTTATGCATCGCTTTTCATGCATGTGCATGTACCACTTCTGAACGCGCCAGCTCTGGACTTACAGACGCTTAGCGATCTAATTTGGATCATGCGGATTCATGCAAGCATATGCACTTTGATGCAGAAGTAAAAAGCCACCTGAAAGGTGGCTAGTGAAGGGTAGGGAAGGAGGTATTAATCATTCTGCCTGACAGTATATAGCGGCTTCGAAAATAGCTGTGTCAATTGTCCCTGCCATGTCACTGATCATCGACAGTGCCATTTTTAGTTCATCTTCTTTGCAGTGTGCGATCAGCGATACGTCGGCAACGAACTGAATGCGTGCGACCGTTTCACTTAAATTATCTATTTTCATCAGATGATTAACTCCTTCCAGTCAAAATATACTGTATGTATAAACAGTATCATGGTGGCTTCAAATCGTAAAGAATCGTGCGGCTCAGATTAGTCCGACTGCCGTTTTATTAATCAGGCAGTTGTAAGCCTCTTTTTCTCTCGAGTGCTATGAAGCGCTCTAATGGAGTGGGATTTTGCGCCGTTTATGAAAGAGGTAGCCGCTTGTGCCGCTCCAGTAAGAAAGCTCCCCAACCTTGATGGTATGGCCTTTCATCATGCGTACAGCTTCACCGTCGGACAGTGTTAACCTTGAGATCTCAAAGAAACTCTTTTTCAGCGCCTCCCGTTCTGTGTAATGACTCACTTCAGGTGGATATTTATCCGGCTCAAGTTGCTCCTACGCTGGCTTTTCTTTAAATCGCTTAATAATCCTTCTTCGCTCGGCGCGAGTAGGGGGCTTTGTGAAATCGATAGCGGCTTCAGAGCCTGTCGGCTCCGTACAGTTATTGACAGAACTCCGAGAGGACGCGGACGCGTCCTTAAATTCCAAACCCAAATCAACGGCACGTTTCGGGACAATCTTCCATTGCATCAGGCGGGTTAAGATTGGGGTGTCGTCGCCAACTTCAGTTGCGTAAACGCCCTTGATGCGCACGGTTTCCTCACCGTATTCATTAAAGTCTTCGCTTGCCTGATACCAGGTGCGCACAGCCAGTTCATCGCGGCGCACGAACGGGCCTCCCTGCGCGTTAACATATCCAGCCCAGTCTCCTGCATCTGCTGCATCATGCGCTGCCGCAAACTCGACGCTAAGTCCGTGCGCGGTTTCGCTGTCAGCCATGCGGCGCAGTTCGCGGTAAACCGTGACCGGCGCGCCGCCCACAAACTGGAATTGCCGGATGTGCCAGCGTGCCGCCCATGCGGAAACGGCCGAGGCGGTTTCCTTCAGGTCTTTGCCGCTTTCGTCGTCCGTCTCGCCGTCCAGCGCGTAGCCATCGATATTCTTGGAAATGTATTTAGCAACGTAACCCTTCGCGCTGCCTTTCTCCGGGTCAATAGCCTCGGCGTGAAAACGGGCCTTACGGGCCTTTTCCGTTGTCAGCTCGCTGCCGTCTTCCTGCCAGGCGTAATCGCGCATAATGTCGCGCACGCGCTCAGCCTGCTCCGGGCGCATTAACATGAGCATGTGCCAGTGCGGGGTCGCATCATGATGAGGCTCAGCAACGCGGATCCCGAAGATGCGGATTTCTTCGCGGTGCAGCTTGGCGCGGGTTTTCTGCCAGACGCTGCAGAGTTAACGCTGCGTTTCGGCCGGGCTGGCACCGTTCCATTTACGGTTGCGATGGCCGGTTTTATTGTGGCGTGATAGCGCGCGGGAACGGTCAGCGTATAGAACTCACCGATAAAGCCCATTTCATTGCAGATGTTTTCGAAGCCACGAATGCGGGTCATCAGCTCGCAGCGGCGGATCGCCGGGTTGGCCACACTGCCGTCGTATTTCTCGATCAGGCTAATGCGGTTGCCTTCTTCGTCTTCCAGCTCCATTCCCTTCAGAAATTCACGGGTGCGGCGCTTCTGCTCGCGCCACTCTGAAACGGTCATGCTGCTGGCGTAGGGGTATGCTTTTTGCTGACATTAGCCAGGGCTATCTGAAGGTGTTCACGCCATGATGCGGCCACGCGGCACAGTCGGCCTTTCCACCATATTTCCGTCTGCATACGCATGATCGCCGGGGTAACTTCCTCCGGGTCAAACAGCCGCGACGTGACTTTATTTCACAATGGCGGCGTCTGGCTCAGCTCGCGGATGATGGTGGAGGCAGTCATGTAAGCGCGGTGCGTGTATTTGTAATCTGACTCGTCGCTGGACTGCGCGTGAGCCTGTACCAGCTCGGCGAGGATGAAATTAGCCACATCCCCGGCCAGCAAATCGACGTCGGCGCGAGCCATATCCGGCAGTCGGTTGAAGCGTCGCATCAGCTCCCATAGCTGACCACCTGCGCTGGCCGCGCCATCCTGTTTAGTGGCATTACCTGCCAGCAAGTTAAATGCGCCGCCGCTCATTTCACGGAGGCGATATTGTGCGTTAACGGTTTCGACGCGTGGCAATGTGCGCTCAACGAAGGTTTTCGTTAAGTACGCATTGGCACGCTCAATACCCTGTGTTTTTTCCAACTCACTAAACCGACGCTTTACATCAATCTGAATCAGCGTCGGTTGCTTTTCAAGTTGTTCCTGCGCACGCACTAAAGCCGCAATCATCTGAGTGCGGCTGTGCATTTCCTCATAGGTTAGGTATGGGCTGGCAATGGCTTCCCGTGGAGCATTCCACTGGTAAGCGTATGCTTGCAGCATATCAGAAATGGTATTAGTTTCTTCGCTAAGATTAAAAAGGGAGGCATCCAATGGAACCGGAATCATCTACTCAACGCCCTTATTACGCCGAGAATATTCATTTTCTGAATGGCGTGAGAGCGCCTCTACGCGCTGTAAGACTTTTATCAGCGCACGACATGTATGCTGCTTGCGACGCGTTTTTGGGTCAGACACAAAACTATCGACCAGAGCGCTGGCTTGGCTCAAAATCCAGTCGAGACGATCTTGTTCGTCTTTTCGTATGGAATTTTGGAGCAGAGTGGCTACCTCACGGAGAATGGAAAGGCTCAGTTCAGCGCGCATTGAATAGCGTGCGCCAACAGCTAATGAGCAACCGTAGACACGAATTTGATGAGTGGGACGATTGGGAATCTCTACAGTCAGATATTCACATTTCGCTTCAAGCGACTCGCAAGACTGTTGAATTTTTCTGCGCGGGCGACCCGAAATTTCTGCCAATGCCGACAGACTTGTTCTTGGTCCCTGACCACTTCGGGAAATTTCTTTGCTCACTTGTTGCCGGCACTGTGAGTCCGGCATGGATCGCAACGGTTGATAGCGAAATGACACCGGGATGCCGTAATGGGCTGCATCCGATTTATGCTGAACGTGAGATTTAGAATAGCTCATGCCGCACCGCCTTTGCGTGAGTTGCCGAATCTTTCTTCGATGTCCTGGCAGTTAACGCAGCGTGTAACTCCATAAATGACGCGGCGACGTTTTTCAGGGGTTGGAGCGTTGCAGTCTTCACAGAAAAATGCAGATATACCGATAGGGCGATTAGTGATTAACGCAATGTTGCGAGCCAGCATTTCGTCAGTGCGCTGCTGTACGATGTCCATTGAGTCAGCCATTAGTGCGCCTCCTCAATCTGAGTCTGGATTTTTTCCGCTTCCTGATTAAGCAGCTCGGCTGCTTCGACACAGGTTAATTCTTCCCGGCGAATTTTCGAGGCCAGGATGTTAAGGCGGGATATCATGAGGTCAGCACGACCGCGGCGTTCTTCGCGACGCGCATCATTAAGCATCACATCAAGTTCTATGTGTGAAGCAGGTTTACTGGTACCAGATGATTTATTCAGCATGTAATTTTCCTTTCTTCAGGCAAAGCGAATCCCGGCGGGTTTACGCCAATTAATTGCTTTGATTTATTTAGATTGAAAGAGTCATTCGTTTGGGAAACAAACTCACAACGGCTTTCAGGTGGTTCATTGCGCGAATCAGTGCGTTTCTTTCATCAGTAGTGAGATCAGTAAAATTGGCTGAGTGCCGGTCTTTACCGATGTTTGCCAGAAAGAAAATGGCACTTAAAGCACGTTTGTTATCCTGATAATTGCTGTCAGTAACTTCGCGCATTTCAGCAATAAAACGGGCTACATCATTTTCGCAATTACTGCCCATTAGTTGAGCCCGAAGAAGCGCTACATGATTCAACGCAGCAACTCGTTGACCGGCTGTCAGTTCGACCAGCATGGAATCGCCTTCGATAGCCATGATTTGCTCCTCTTGGGTAATACCTGTGCTTTGACTTCTGAAGCTGACGGCGTTACTGGATTCCAGCGCTTACCGTTTTCTCCCATGATCCAACCGTGTCCGTATGACATGGATGGGCTTTGGCGTTTAAGCCTTGCTGCCAATGAGATCATGATTACCCTCAACTTATGCCAAATGATGCACCGATGCCGCTGATAGCATCGACAGTTGAGGACAGTGCCGGGTTAGCCTGAATACGCGCCTGTACTGCCATTGCGGCCAGTGTTAAGCAGCGAATACCGTTATTAACGTTTTGCAGCAGGCCACGTTTACAGTTGACTGTCATAGGTTCTTTAGAGATTGCGCCAGCTGCCAACTGGCCCACTTCTGCAGTAGCCTTCATGACATACAGGGGAAACTTCTCATTAGCGACTTCATTTACTGGCACGCAGGGGAGGCACTGGATTTGCGCCAGCAGACAATCAACTAACGTTGCATCCTCAGTGACATCAGTGAGAGCTAAAACCTCTAAGACGGTAAGCTGATGCGGCTGATCTGGATTCAGTTTGTTACGCAGTGTTTGTGCACGCATGCCGGACTGCTTAGCGACGTCTTCCATGTTGTGAGCTAAGGCGAATTTACGACAGGCATAGTCATAATGGGTATGGGTAGAAACCTTAAAATCAAACATGCTCAGATCCTTCTTAACTTGCAAAAGCAAGTTATGGTTTGATATAGCGGCATTTGATTGCTTGTTGGCGGTTCTTCTCACGCCATGCAGCAACATTGATAAGCGGATTGCCATGTTTCGTCATGGTGGTTTCTACCACTTCGCCGGTCTTACGATTAGTGCGGTTCTGCGTGTAGGTGAAAGATGGAGTAGGGGCAAGCAAGACAACGCCATTAGCAATCCATTTCTCCAGCACAGACAGGCTGATGCGGTTGGCTGCAGCAAAGTCCTGCTTAGACATGGTTGGGGATGTGGCGAGCGTGACGGCTTTGTTTACGGCGTCGTTTACCGCGTCACTGATGGCTGGCATCAAAATCGCTGCGACATTGGCAATAAAATCTTGAGATTGTACTAAGTCAAATGCGTTTTGACTGTTTGCATTTTCAGTATGCATAACGCAATATCTCCAGTTAAATAGTGTGTTCTACGGTGTTACATGTGGTGTGTACATACGCTAGATCACAATTGTGCTCATGTAAACTGCTTTTGTGGTTGTATTTGTATGTCTAACACCGAGTCAGATGCTCAGGAAATGATTGAAAGGCTGTTTTCGGCCTATGGCGTAACGACACAGCGCGCATTAGCTAAGGCGCTTGATGTGCCTTCAAATAATGTAAGTGCGTGGTCTCAACGCAACAGTGTGCCAGGTAGTGCAATAATTAAGTGTGTGCTCGATACAGGTGTAGACCTGCAATGGCTTGTGAATGGTGAGCTTGCAAAAGCAAATTATGAGCGCAATGCTGGGTTGCCGTCTGGCGAGAGACTGTTGAATGAAATTATCTCCAATGGAGGTAGAGCCGTGCTGCGCAGAATTATGGATGCGTATGGATTCACACTACAAAAGCAGCTTTGTGAACTATTAGGGATTTCATCGGGAACAGTCAGCACTTGGATTAGAAGAAACTATTTTCCTGGCGATGTAGTTGTTGCCTGTGCTTTAGAAACTGGAGTTTCTCTGCGATGGTTAGCAACTGGAAAGGGAACGCAGAAAAATGAGAATAGTGATTCAACTGCTAATTTTACCTTGCCCCACAAAAGATTGAATTTGGGTAAGTTAGAAGACTTAGGGATGTGGCAGATGAACTTAAATTTTATTTCATATCCCGCTAATGAACCTGTTTTTATTTCAAGTAGTAATAGTGCGTGGATTGTTGATGTCAAACTGTGCGATATAAGTAATGGTAAATGGCTCTTAGGTATAGATGATAAATATGACATATATGATGTTACAGTGTTGCCTGGAAAAAAATTAAATGTAACAAGCAACACAACTACTTTTACTTGTAGTACCAATGAAGTGAGAATAACTGGTAAGGTAATAATAACTATGGATTACAATATGTAGCCAAGTTGATTTCTTGGTAGGTTTGTAATGTCATTCTTTAATAAATAGGAGGAAGTATGTCTTTTGAGGTTATTGGCACAACAACAGATCTTAAGAGTGGCACTCACGTTATTTATTGCCAAGCGTCTTTAGATAAGTATTTAGATATTGTTGGTGAAGACTTTGGTGAGTTTTCTCTACAGAGAAAAAGAGAGTCGCATAAAGCATATAAAAGACTTCGAGAAGACATTGTTGGAGGCGCACTGCTCCCGTCAATAACCCTCTCTGTAAAGCATCATCTCGTAGAAGATATAATTGGTCATATTAATAATAAAAGTGCGTTGACTGATTTACTTTCTAGGGATGATGTAGTTGATATTCTAGATGGGCTGCAAAGAACTTATATCATTAGTGATTTAAAAAGAAATGGTGTGGTCTTTAAAGAAGGTCAGAAATTATTATTAGAATATTGGTTGGAGCCAGATCTTAGCAAGTTGATATATAGGATGATAGTCCTTAACTCTGGTCAAAAAGCTATGTCTATGAGACATCAGATCGAACTTCTGTTCCTGTCACTGCAAGAAACAATATCTTCAAGGCTTGAAGGTATAGAAATAATAAAAGAGAAAGATTCAAAGCGTCGAACTCAAGTAAAAAAATATCACCTTAGTTCTATTGTTGCATCTTATAATGCTTTTATCACCGCATCTCATGAAACCGATAAAGAAAATTTAGTGGCGCAAAAATTAATCGACGATGGTGCATTTGACTCTTCAGAAGATGAGCTAACTGCACAATTTGAAGATTATATGTATTATCTTGGTGTCTTTATAAAGCTTGATGAAATGTGCTGGGGCCTTTATACAACTAATCAAATTGATGAAAACGGCGAAGAAATCGATTTAGGAGATTCGCAGAACTGGCTTGGCTCAGAAAATGTAATAGTATCTATTTTTAGTGCAATAGCTCAATTTTTGAAAACTGAAAAAAAAGACAGGGTAGATAAAGCTTTTGATAAACTATTCAACGTCATAGAAGCGGGCGAACTGGATCCTCTTGGGTTAAATGTATTTAATCAGGTTAAAATTGGTTTGATTTATAAGAAAGCCAATATGGGATTTGTTACTAGGAAACTTATCCATACTGGCTTTAAGGAGTATTTCAGAGATTGTGGTGATACTTCACTCGCTGCCTGTTGGCCACAAGCGGCGGAATAATAAATGGACGCCACTAAAATTGCAGAGTACGAAGAATTATATAAAGAATTCATTGATAATGATGGTGTTTTGACATATCAATTAATTGATAATGTATTCCACTGCTTTAATGATTATGTTGTTATTCCTGTAAGAGCTATAGAAAGTTCGATAAGTATCTCTATGGCTGATGATATTGAGATCTTTTCGTCTACTGGTAGTTTAATTGGTGTGTTGTGCCCGCTAGCCTATCCGGAAAATGAACATATTATCGCTAGGCTCAATGAAAAAAGGCTTTTTGCTTATTTCGTTGATAACTTGGTGAATTCTCATCAAAGTGATAGTTATGGCTTTGTTAGTCATTATGTATTAATTGAATTAAGTTCTTTTTCTTACTATAAGACGGTCATGGGTACATCTGAATATTGGGGAGGGTATACTCATAAAAACCTGAATCCTACTAATTCCAGAGTGATTAATGAAATAAAAGTACGTGAAGGAATTAAAGTGCCGTCAATTAATCACGAAGAAAGCATGGTGCTAGCTGTTCATTCATCCAGCTCATTTGAAAGGTTTTTAAAGTATTACCATCAAATCGAACTTCTATTCGACTCTCTCTTTATTTCGAGGTTAAAAAATATAAACTCGGCTGATTTAAGGGATTACGCAGCATTAATAAAAGAATTCAATTATGGTAAAAAAACAGAACTAGAAACATTCAAGTACATTCTCAAAAAATATTTAATTAGTTATGATTTAATAATAGAAAAGATGAAGCTTGTGCAAAATCATCTTAATATTGCTAACGATATGTTTTATGTGCTTGGTAAGGAGCAAAATCCTTTAAAGACTAATGATGAGTGGACTGTTCTGATTGATTTGCTATCTAGAAATTCACTTGATCTTGTTTCAAGCTCGACTTATCAACCAGTCAACGGGTCAACAGTAAGGCTAATTAATAAAAATTCTCAAGAAGTTTTCAATGAATTTATTATTAACTTGTGCAGCTATTGGATTTATAGAATGAGGTGCTGCATTGCACACAATAAAATAGGAGAGTATATATTTAGCTATAACGATGAAAGCTTTGTTTCTGATTTCGGAGAACATCTACTTTTAGAGATTATCAGAGATATATTCTCAAATCCAGCCCTCCATACTGACGTAAATGTATAGTCTTAGATGGGTATGGGGGCATACCCATTTATAAAATTTATAAAAAAGCGGTCTCTAAAAAAATACAAACCTAACTCTAAATTATGCTTGCACTTTTTTAATCAATTTCATCAAAAAGGTGTGTGCTATATGATTAATTTATAATTAACATGAGCCATTCTATTATATGGTAAGGTTACTCTAAGTTTTCCTATCTTTATGTAATGTGTGGACATAATCCCAAAAGCCAATTTGCCGCCAATAGCTAATCTAACTCACTGATATTTATAGTGTTGAAAATTATTCGGTCTTTTTTTAGTTGGTTGATTTGTAATATTTTTTTCATATCGGCTATAAAATATTCCGAAATTACTATATCCAACCTATACCATAATGTATTCCTGACAGCGTGAATCGAGATACTTTTTAGTCATTGAAAGGCTTTTATGACCGAGTAGTCGTTGCGCAAAATCCTCTCCATTCTCCACCTCATATAGTCGGCTGGCAAGGCTTCTTATCTCATGAAACATTGGTGGGTTAGGGCCAAATTTAATTCCGCTCATTTCACGCGCTTCTGCAAATGCACCTGTGAGCGCATCTGGTGAGACCGCCTCAGGCTTTCTGCCACCGCGGCGGACTAATGAGTAAATCAGGCTGTCTGATGGATTGCCCTTCTGGCACTCTTCTATTACAGCTTCAAGCGTTAGCCCCGGTTCTTTCAGCTTAAGGCTAAGTGGAACTGCCAGCTTATAATGTTACGGAAGCAAGAAACTCTCGCTTCATAAAATTCATTTGGCAAACCTTCTAACATGCAACCACTGGCCCACTGCAAAAGCTGTTCATCTGAATACTCTGGCTCGACGGTCAGCGCCGTCTGCTGATTGCTTATGAGCCGCTTGAATGTGTTGAGAAAGGAAAACATATCATCTCCTTGGTTTTGCTAGGGTAAACATAGTATTGCGATCACCACGGACTATATTATTTGATAGCAATATATCCGAGGGGATAAAGAGGCTCTCAATGTCAGACAACTACCGCATCACCGTCACCACCAAATCCGGTGAAACGCATTAAGGCCTGATGAGCAGGTCTCAGCCGGAGATGGTGAATGGCTTTATCGGTATTGCTCAGGAAAATAGTGCTTGGGTATACCTCGCGCCGGATGACGTGCTCAAGATAGAGTACGTTCCAGAGCAAAAAGAGTAAGATGAACTCAACCACATAGGAGTAGGTCGCAATGAAGTTAAGGACAAAATTTGAGGATTACACGGAAGTCGAGTTTACAGCGTTAGTAGCGGAAATTTTCAGTGCCCAAGGTGGTGAAAAGTACCAAGACGAATTGCTGGAGAACTTTATTGCTGTCAGTGAGCATCCAGAGGGTTCAGACCTGATTTACTACAATTTTGACGACGACCTGTATCCCGAGAAGGTTGTTACGACAGTGAGAGAGTGGCGCAAAGGTCAGGGACTGGCCGATTTCAAGGCGTAGTCATCACAAGGCGCATTTGCGAGTGCGCCTGATGATGCATTGCCAAATTGTGGGAATCATTCAATGATAATTATTTACGCGCACAGTTCAGACACCATTTAACTCATGTTGTGAAAGCATCTTACATGCCAGGAACAAATGGAAACCATGTAATCGTTGCTGATAGGGTTGGTGAGTCAATCACACAAATATTTGGTGGTACAGACGAGAAATTTATCGATCTTTACCACATGGATGGGTACAGAACGTTTTAGCAAGCCGCCCACGGGCGGTTTTTTATTGGAGTAAATATGGCGATACCAGATTGGTGGGCCATTGAGTCGGCTTACCGTGCTTTGATAACTCACTGGGCTGGGTTATGATTTGTAAGTCAGGTGCGCGAGATGGCCGAGCGAAAGCTCTGACGGGACAAAGCGTGACATGAGCTACATCAGGCAGTGGTGCACGTGACCGATACTGCATGAACGTGGGTTCGAATCCCACCCTGATAAATGACCGCCCACGGGCGGTTTTTTTTTTTACTTGGAGTGGGTATAGTAACTCGCGGTGTGTTAATCAACGGGGCAGGTCACCTGGATAAAAACCAAAAAGTTAAACGCCATCCTGTTTTATTCTCTTCTACTCAGCTGGACTTTGTGTCGCCATTTTTCTTTGCCAATAACGCCGGCGGATAGAGGCAAATTGCATCTTCAAGATGGTCGTGCGCAAAGTGCGTATAACGAATCGTCACTCTGATGCCGGAATGCCCGGGAATACGTTACAACACGATGGTATTTCCTCAGGCAATCCGCACGCCGTAATGGTAATTCTATGCCATGTAGCGGTTCTCCTTTGAGGGGGCAGCTACAGTCAGGTGCCTGGGAAGGAAATCACGCCGCTGTCACTGTGTGGACTCTGACGCAACGAGCAAATCTGCTGCCCGCTGGCAGGGACTAAAAAAGCCAGCGCCCGGCAGCGGCCGACTCCATAAACATGCGTATCGTCAGCGGGGATTTATCCTGCTCTACCGGTGCGCGGGAGAAAAAAGGACGGGTTTTCCAGGGGAAATAAGCGGCGGGCGTAAAACCAGCTGGCTGAATATTAAAAACGCGAAAAAACGATTCTGCCATATCTGCTATATCGTCTGCTTCAAACAGTTCCTGCAGAATGTCGTCGTCACCAATTTGAATCTTTTTTAAGAAGAGCGTTGTCACCAGCGGCAGCTCTCGCAGAATGTATTCACGCACCGCATCAGGAGTTGCTGTCATATTGTTCACCAGATTTTATCCTCCTGCCTCACAATCAGGTTATAGCGATGGACGGTGCGGAAACTGATTTGTGCCACATTATTTGCCAGAATCAGCCATCCCACAACTAGCACGGCCCTGCCTATAAATGTTCCGAGGTTATTCACTCAAAAAATCTTCAGCCCGCGTTTCAACTGCTGGAGCCGGATATTAACCGGAAGCTGTACGACCTGCCAGAATATCTCAGCGCGCTTAACTCTGCCTGGCAATATGAGGCGGCGACGCTGTTCCGCTGCAAGTATTATCAGAACTGCGCGCATGCCGGTTACATCATCTACATGACCTCAGCGGCGCAGAGCAGCAGCGATGTCGACCGGATGCGTCAGGCGATGCGCGATACTAAAAGGCTGGGTAACATCCGCAACCTGTTCATGTACGCACCCAACGGCATAAAGATTCTGCCGCTTAGTGAAGTCGCAACGAGAAACGATTTCTTTAACATCAGGAAAACCAGCCGCGACGACCTGTTGAGTGAGCACCGCGTGCCGCCTCAGATGATGGGAATCATTCCGGACAACTCAGGTGGATTCAGGGATGCAGTGAAGGCGGCGCAGGTGTTTATGAACCGCTGCAGAAACGAATGAAGGAAATTAATAACTGGCCGGGAGAAGAGGTGTTCACGTTTCGCCCTTATTCGCTGGAAGCGGCAGCAACAAACTAAAGATATAACGCCTGCATATGCAGGCGTTAGTTATTTACCTAACCATCTTCCGGCCTGTGCAGACTCAACTAGCAGGCGGATAGTAAGCGGATCATGTGGTGCGGTGAAATCTTCCGGAAAATAGTTGGTAAAAGTGATGGTGCCGGGGTCAATGCTAAAACTGTCAGCATATCGCTCAAGCAATTCATAAGCGTCAATGGGATCCATGCGAAAGTCATTGTTCAGATCAGTGTCGAGTTCAAGCTTATAACGTCTTAATGTGAACAAACTTCTGCCGTTATAATCTTCAACCAGCGCAAACACAGCCTTCTCTATATCCTCACCTACCATATCCTGTCGTCCTTATGAGCAATAAGGTTGTATTCTACCGTAGTTTTCCAGCCTATCTCCGCTACATCAGCGGCCATAATAACCCATCCCAAAACCGGAATTGTGCGACCGACGAACGTACCCAATTTGTGAGTCATTAACATTCTAATTTGAAGAGGTTTTTTTGGGTTTTGTATCCATGTGGGTAATCTGAAAGGAAGACGGTAATCGCGTAACAGTTTACGAGAATAGACCGAAGCATAAGAGGTGCCTTTCCACGCCCCTTTTAGCTTCCCTGAGACGTCAATCGTATTTTGTCCCGAGTAAATGGCAGCTATCGCGATGATATCTTTTGCACCACTGAAGTGCTCGGCGGTCATATCAATCATAATCCAGAAATAAAGCTCTCCGGGAGAAAGGTTGGTAAGCCCGCCATAGAAGTAAGTCCCGTTTAACTGCTCAGTTGTATCCATATTATTCCCTTACATGGTTAACCGTACTGGTCAAAACTTTACCATATTGCCATACATCATCTGCTGCTCTAAGACCCATTTTACGAAGTTCTTAAGCCCTGCTGTGTTTGATACCTCACTAAACAACTGCACGCGTGGGTAGGCCGCTGACACGGCCTCCGAATACATGTTTGTACCCATCGCGCGTAATGCTATCCCCGCCACGCCTGCCAGCGTTGCACAATGTTTGTAATCCATGTGGTCAGAGGCCTCGAAAGGGCATCAAAGCGGGTGCCGCTGAGAAGGGGACCAGATGCTGCAAAAAAATGTTGGTATGTGGCGGACGGGTTTTAGGTCATTTACGATAGTCGATCTGAATTACGGCGTAGCTAATCCTGTCCTGTCGATCTTTTTAAGCAATCAGCTCTCTCCATATCATCCTCTGCAAAAGTAATCGCGCTGACCAGAAGGTTACTCTATTCAGTCTGCCTGTCATGCGTTTTATCCAGCCAGTCCCGTCCTGCTGCACGTAGATTTCAGTTTTCAATGTGCGCACGGAAGACCAGAAACACCCTTAACTCACAGGCATTACCGCTGTTAAAATCACCAACTTTCAGAATAATGATATTTTCAGCCTGCCCGCGGAATCATAAAATGCTGGTTTAACAGGGAGATATACCATGAAGAATGTTGTGTTAAGTATGCTTGCCAAGATTTCACAAATAGATGCAAGCACCAAACAACTCACCGCGCGCGTTGAGGCGCAGTCTCTGTTGATCAGTGCGCTGGTGCTCGCGGTAAGTAAGCAGGGCGGCGTAACGGAGATGATCGAGGGCGCGAACAAGGCGATCAACACGGTAATTGACTCCGCAGACTCAGATGAAATGCTCAAGTCTGATGCGGCGCTTCTTTTAAGCGAACTTCAGGATTTACTGATTATCTCCCGCGCGGTTGATGGCGCAGATGAAGAAATCAATCATGAGGCACTCAATGAACTGGCCGGGGTGACCTCACCCGCGCAGCTTCTTCAGGAAGATAACTGATTCGTTGCCTCTGGCCCGCCGCGCGCGGGCTTTTCAGTTCCATTTCTCTTTGAGCAACGCTCTCAGATCCTTTTCAGACAGGCCGTCACCCAGGGTGAGATATTTCCAGTGCAGGGCAGGGCGTTAAATGAAGCGACAGGACAAAAAAGGCTCTGTCATTATTAAAGGAACGTTATGCAGTGCAATCAGAGACACCCATGAAACGTGCATTATTATGGCTGCTTCACTTTTTTTCAGATTGGATTGCTATTGCCGTTATTGTGGCGGGCATCTATCTCTTCATTAGCTTTGTGCCGCAGCATGCAACGCTGCTCAGTGTTGCATGGGTTGTCACCATTTCTTATCTCTATAT
>Ga0157358_1000075_pt1 | contig 37772 bp, 30 predicted proteins | sample AttcapACBM2_FD_111484 | JGI IMG/M metagenome (GOLD analysis project Ga0157358, IMG submission 111484) | Fungus gardens microbial communities from leaf cutter ant in Botucatu, State of São Paulo, Brazil - Atta capiguara ACBM2 | ecosystem: Host-associated > Fungi > Mycelium > Unclassified ... | reverse complement strand
CGTTCGGCGGACATGCCGCGCTCGCCCGCCATAATCAGTACCGGATCGCCTGGGATCATATGGACAAAAGCAAAGGTTAACAGGGTGATACCAATAAACGTTGGGATAACAAGTCCCAGACGTCGGAGTATGAACTGCAGCATAATCCGGATTCTCTCTAAGTTCCCGCAGACCGTAGCCTGGGGGATTATAATTGCTCACATCTTACGGTCGGGCAGCCCGTCCGCGACGCCGTTGCCGGCGCCTTGACCAGATTGACTTAAGCCTTGCGACGGGCCGTCGAACACGGCCCACAGGGATGGGTAAAGCAGCCGGCGAACCGGCCGCTCTCTTTACTCCTGAATATCGACGTTCTCGAAGTGATGCTTGCCTAAAGGATCGACCACGTAGCCAGAGACTTTTTTGCTCACTGGCTCATACACGGTAGAGTGCGCGATGATCAGTGCAGGTGCCTGGTCATGCATGATGACCTGAGCCTGTTTGTAGTACTCAATACGCTTGTTGTGATCGGCTTCGGCGCGCGCAGGCTGGATCAGCTCCTCGAAAGGCTTATAGCACCAGCGAGAGTAGTTAGAGCCATCCTTCGCAGCGGTGCAGCTGAACAGCGTGGCGAAGAAGTTATCCGGATCGCCATTGTCGCCCGTCCAGCCCATCATCACGGTCTGATGCTCACCCGCTTTCGCGCGTTTGAGGTATTCACCCCACTCGTAGGTAACGATTTTGGCTTTCACACCGATTTTTGCCCAGTCGGCCTGAATCATCTCCGCCATGCGGCGGGCGTTCGGGTTATACGGACGCTGCACCGGCATCGCCCACAGGTCGATCGAGAAGCCATCCGCCATGCCCGCTTCTTTCAGCAGCGCTTTGGCTTTGGCTGGATCGTAGGCGTCATCCTGCACCGCGTCGTTGTAGCCCCACATGGTCGGTGGGATCAGGTTTTTCGCCGCCTGACCCGCGCCCTGATAGACCGCGTCGATAATCGCTTTCTTGTTCACCGCCATCGTCAGCGCCTGACGCACCTTGACGTTATCCAGCGGTTTTTTCTCGGTGTTGTAGGATAGATAACCGACGTTCAGGCCCGGCATCTGCATCAGGTTGATATTTTTATCTTCCTTCATGCGTGCAATGTCGGCCGGATTTGGGTAAGGCATTACCTGACACTCGCCCTTCTGCAGCTTGGCATAGCGCACCGAGGCGTCCGGCGTAATAGAAAACACCAGGCGATCGATTTTCGGTTTGGTGCCCCAGTACTGGTCAAAGGCTTTATAAAGGATGCGGGAGTCTTTCTGGTACTGCAGCAGCTGGAACGGGCCGGTACCGACCGGGTTCAGATCGACTTTTTCTGGCGTGCCGGCTTTCAGCATGTTGTCGGCATATTCCGCCGAGAGGACAGAGGCAAAATCCATGCCCAGATCGGCCAGGAACGGCGCTTCCGCCCGGGTCAGTACAAAGCGTACCGTCTGGTCGTCCACTTTCTCGACTTTAGCAATCAGCTTCGGCATGTCCATGCCTTCGAAGTACTCGTAGCTGCCGCCGGAGACGCCATGGTACTTGTTATTTTTATCCAGCTGGCGTTCAAAGGAGAACACCACGTCGTCGGCATTAAAGTCACGCGTGGGTTTAAAATCTTTAGTGGTCTGCCACTTTACGCCTTTGCGCAGGTGGAAAGTGTAGGTTTTGCCGTCCTCGCTGACGTCCCATTTTTCCGCCAGACCAGGCTGAAGCTCGGTGGTGCCAACCTTGAACTCGACCAGACGGTTATAGATCGGCACGGAGCTGGCATCATAAGTGGTGCCAGAAGTGAAAAGCTGTGGGTTAAAACCTTCAGGCGATCCTTCGGAACAATAAACGAGGGTCTTGGCCTGGACGCCAGCGGCCACGGTCAGGACGGCCAGGCTCAGACCAACCTTCAGCATCCTGTTTTTAGCCAGGGAGTTACGCATGCTTCTGCTCCAGTTGTGATGGTGTGTTAGGCAGTTCGTCAGGCCTGTATTTTTTTAGGGTGGCCCGTACGCGTCAGAAGGTTTGGGTAGAAGAAGCGGCGAGGCTGAAGCCATCAGACAAATCCTTATCCTTTCTCTTCTGAGCGATCAATTTGTCAACAGTTGCATAAAACGTCAATACAGCCGTTGGCTATTTACACAGAGGATGAGAGGCGACAGGCAAATATAAAAAATAACCAAAACCAGGCTTTTCCAGCGCATATAATGCGCCATTAACTTTTTATGCCGCTTAAAATAGCGCCGGAAAATCATCAGCCAGTGGAACGCGTTGCAAAAAAACCGCTGAAAATAGTCGCCTGAATCCCATTTTTTTAACGATACGCTTTGCTTATATCTGCCATTACAGACAAAAATTCTGCAACGGCAGGATAAAAAATGGCCGATTTAGCCTCTTTTGCATCAGCCGCAGCGCGGTGCGAATTAACGCAACGGCAATGGGCGGAAGCGGCTTTTTAGCGACAGAAACGGGGAAAAGCGCGACGGGGATTACTGGCCTCACAGTACAATCTGCTGCCGGTATCGGCGCTACTCAGCGCCGATACCGACCAGCCATCAGTGTGAAACAGCGCGAGACAGCGTATTGATAATAATGACCCCGACGATAATAAAGGCCATGCCGATTAACGCGGGCAAATCCAGACGCTGGCCGTGCCACAGCCAGGCAACCAGCGAAATCAGGACAATACCGACGCCGGACCAGATGGCATAGGCGATGCCGGTGGGCAAATGCTGTAGCGTCAGGGAAAGACAGTAAAAAGCGATGCCGTAGCACAGCACGGTGCCCAGGCCTGGCCAAAGCCGTGTGAAATTTTCCGAAGTTTTCAGCAAGGTTGTGCCAATCACTTCCGCCACGATGGCGATAAACAGCGTAAGGTACATCATGATGACCGTTCTCCTGGGTTACCTGTCCGGTTAGAAATCGACGCGCTACGCGCATCTGCGGCCTATCTTGCAAAGATTTGCGTTGGGCTTTTTGATCGCGCGCATAACTTTTTTCACCAACCTTAATAAGGCCTGAACGACTGGCAACAGACACATCTGGCCGGCGTGATTGATTTCGTCCCCCCGTCACGCGCGGTACTGCCCACATCAAACAGAAACTCAGAAACTCAGAAACTCAGAAACTCAGAAACTCAGAAACTCAGAAACTCAGAAGCACAGAAACTCAGAAGCACAGAAGCACAGAAGCACAGAAGCACAGAAGCACAGAAGCACAGAAGCACAGAAGCACAGAAGCACAGAAGCACAGAAGCACAGAAGCACAGAAGCAAAGAAGCAAAGAAGCAAAGAAGAGGCTTTCTGAAATTTACTTAGGGCTGAGTAGTTATATCTTACCTCCCATTTTACTAAAGAGCCGGGTTTGCCCCATCCTGCCGTTCATTTTCTGATGCATCCTCTTTCAAAACCTGGCAGGACTGATACTGGCTAAAAAGATCCGCTGAGCCTTCAGGCTCCTTTACATCGCCGCCGCTACTTTGGCTGCGGTCAGGTTTCACGCATAAAAAAACCCCCGGCCGGTAAGGCGCGGGGGTTGGTGGTCCGGCACGGCAATCAGATTTTGCTGCCAGAATCCTTACGCTTTGCTGGATCCGCGCACCAGTCGTTTGCTTCTTTAATGCCGCCATTTGGCGACTTGTAGCCCAGGCAGCCCAGTACGGAGTCGAACAGCTCGACGTGACGATGCGTCGCGCCTACGCGCTGCTGCGCCTGTAAGCGTTCAAAGCGGCTCTGGTTGGCCGGGTCCGCCAGATATTTATCGGATGCCCAAACCATCATAGGCACGCGGAACTGCTCTGGCGGTGCCATATGACGTGGCGTGCCGTGCAGATGCATATTATCGCTGATCGATTCGCCGTGGTCGGCCGCATAGAAGACAATCGCTTTCTTGTCGCGCAGCTGATCGAACACACTTTCCAGCACCGTATCCGTATAAAGCACCGAGTTATCAAAGGCATTGATCAGCATCGCTTTACTGCATTTATCATCCACGCCCATACATTCCGGCTGATAATGCGCAAAGTCGCGCGGATAACGCTGTGAGTACAGGTAATGCGAGCCCTTGGTATGCAGCACCACCAGATGCTTGCCTTGCGGATGGCGATCGAGCGACTTCTTCAGCTCCGGTACCAGCAGCATATCGTCCACCGACTTGCCCTGGTTCTGCTTTTCCGAGCCGATTTGCTCGCGGAACGCAAAGTTATCCGCATCGGTGTTGTTATAGAACCAGACCTCGCTTTGCATGGCAAAAAGCTCGGAGCTAAAGCCCAGCGATTTCAGCACCGCAAATACGTTCTGCTCTTTCAGCGTGCGGCCAGGCCCTTCATCAGTACCGCCTTCACGAACAAACATACAGCGCAGCGAAAGCTTGGTAGCGGTGTCGCAGGATTCGCCACGGAACGCCACCAGGTTTTTCTCGTGGGAAAGCTTTGGCGTGGTATCACGGTTGTAGCCCAGCAGGCCCATATGATCCCAGCGGGTGGTTTCGCCAATCACAAATACCACATAGGTATCGTCCAGCCCGGCCGGCGCGTTATAGGTAAAATGCTTTGCCGGGTCGAACATATCTTTGCTGTCCATCGTCTCGTCATAGCTGGTATAGGCAAACAGCCCCAGCGCCGACAGCCAGTTAGAAGGAAGATAAGAGTGTGCCACCACGCCGCCGTAGCTGGGCAGGTCGACGTTGGTCAGCTTCTCATTGATGTTTTGCTGACGGTCAAAATAGCGGATAGGTAGCCAGACCAGCGCCACGGCCAGCAGCAGCACACCCAGCGGCTTCAGGCGCTGTCCCGGCGTTTTCAGCTGCTCAAGCAGCGTCAGGCGCAGCGAATTACGCCAGATCAGCAGCAGCGGCAGCGCGCTGACCAGCACCATCCACAGCAGAAAATGGTAGCCAATTACCTCTTTCGACAAATCGGTGTCTGTGGTCATGACCGAGGCGACAATGCCGTAGCCGATCACGACGTTAAAGAAGCTCATATAGTAGCTGGCAGCTACGGAAATCAGCACTAGCGCGGTCGCGGTCACGCGCCAGAAAATTTTGCCGCCCAGCGACAGCAGGCGCATCAGGAAAAAGGTCAGCAGCACAATAGCGACCACTTCCGCCACGGCGGAAAGCCATTCAGTTACGCTAAAATGAGAGAGAAAAGGATCGAAACGGCGGTAAAAAACGGGGATATTCAGAAAGATACCGATGTAAAACGCCAGCAAAAACGAGAGCTTTTGCTGCGTCAGTGTTTTAATGTAATTCATGCAACCTTTATCCCGGCGTAGCTTAAGAGTAAACGCTAATCAGACCATGCCGTTTCGCCAGAGTTCGGTTAAGTGGTCGATTATCACCCGGGGAAACTTTTCCCGGAAGATTCTGAAGGAAAATCTTTGCCTCCACGCGCAAGCGGCGTAGTTAACCACATTATCGAAGATTTATCAGTTCAATCGCAGGAATAAGCAGGGAAACGCAGCGAGCCGGAGGATGCAGACAGCCGGAGCCATGTAGCGGCTCCGGCCAGCGCCTTTATCAGTTAATGATATTCAGCGTTACGTCGATATTGTCGCGGGTCGCGTTGGAGTAAGGGCAGACGATATGCGCCGCATCCACCAGTTTTTTCGCTTCCGCCGCGTCCATTCCTTCCAGATGAATATTCAGTGTAGCTTCAATACCAAAGCCGGTCGGCAGCGGGCCAATACCCACTTCGCCTTCGATGAAAGCGTCTTTTGGCAGGGCGATCTTGTCGCGGTTAGCCACGAACTTCATCGCACCCAGGAAACAGGCCGAGTAGCCAGCAGCAAACAGCTGTTCAGGGTTGGTGGCTTCGCCGCCTGCGCCGCCCATTTCTTTCGGTACACCCAGTTTAACGTCCAGCACGCCGTCTGAAGAGGTAGCACGGCCGTCACGACCCCCGGTGGCTTTTGCTTTGGCACGATAAACGACTTTTTCTAAAGACATCAGGCAACTCCTTTGGTTGGGTTTTATATGCGCTATTAAATCGCGAGCGACTTAATACAGCGACTGTATTCAGTATAGACTTTCCACAGCCAGACCTGGGTCTAGCCGTTAAGGCTGTCGCGCAGGTTTTCCAGTTCGACTTTTAGCATCCGCATTTTTTCCTCGTCGCAGGCGGCGGCACAGCTCACGGCCTGAGGCAAATCGACGGCTTTAAGGCGCAGCTCGCGGCCCTGCCCGGTCAGCGTAACCACCACCTGACGCTCGTCTTTGCGCGAGCGCTGACGATCCAGCAGGCCCGCGGCTTCCAGCCTTTTCAGCAGCGGTGTAAGCGTGGCGGAGTCCAGAAACAGCCGTTCGCCAATTTCAGATACCGTCACGTCATCACGCTCCCACAGCACCAGCATCACCAGGTATTGCGGATAGGTAAGGTCGAGCTGCGCCAGCAGCTGCCGGTACAGCTTATGCAGCGCCAGGTTGGCGGAATAAAGCGCAAAGCAGAGCTGCCGGTCAAGCAACAGTGGCGAGGTTTCCGCTTTTTTGTCATCTTTATCTGTAGTCATGGTAAAAAATATAAATAGCGCACTATATAATTGCAAGCGAATCTTAAGGCTCAGGGGGGAGAAAACATGTATTCACTGGAAGAACAGGCCCGGCGATATGCCAGTAAAGCGCATGCTGAAGCGGGTCAGCGTCGCAAATATACCGATGAGCCCTATATCGTTCATCCGGCCGCAGTAGTCGAGCTGGTACGTAGCGTAACCGATAATGAAATCATGCTGGCCGCGGCATGGCTACACGACACGGTTGAGGATACATCCAACACGCTGGCAGATATTGAGAACCATTTTGGCGCGGAGGTTACCTCGCTGGTGGCGATGCTGACCGACAGCAAACAGCCCGACGCAAAGAATCGTGCGGCACGTAAAGTGGCCCATTTTCGCCACACGGCGCAGGCCTCGGGCGATGCCCAGACCATCAAACTGGCCGATATCATTGATAACACCCGCTCGATTATTCAGTACGATCCACACTTTGCCCGCGTTTATCTGGTAGAGAAACGCGTGCAGATCGCTTTGCTGAAAGGCGGTAATGATGCGTTGTGGCGTCAGGCTTCTGTCATTATCGAAAGCGGTATTGAACAGCTGACGCTGGCGCCCTATTACGTCCCGCCCGCCTGGTTTACCCGGCAGCAGGAAAGATATCGATTACCGGATTAAGTGTCTGACAGCATTTTTCAGCGCTGATTAACTCAAATCAGTGCAATATGGACGACAATCTCGGCGCCGCCGTCCCCTGGCGGCATTATTTGGTAAGCCCACGCTGACTCAGTGCCTATAATCGCCCCGAAAAAAAATAAGGGGCATTATGCAATCTGATTTACTGTTTATCCGCCGTAAGGCACTGGCTTTTATTGGCTGCGCGCTGTTTCTGGCTACCATGATGGGAATGGTTTTTATCGATGTCCGCTGGATGAACAACGGCGTACATGAAACCTCGTTTACCGAGATCGCTCAGGAGCTGATGCTGCTGGCTATCGTGCTGCTCTACTTTTATAGCGCTTATCGACAGCCTGCTCTCAGGCCGACGCTGATATTAGTCGGCGGTTTCTTCACCTGTATGCTGATCCGCGAGCTGGATTTCCTGTTCGACGACCTGTCGCACGGCAGCTGGGTGTGGTTTGCTCTGGCCGCCGCTGGCGCTTGCGTTGCCCTCGCCGTACGTCAGCCAAAGCATGCCGTGAAAGGCCTGGCCGATCTGCTGCGTCACCCTGCCTGGGGGATGTTGTGTGCGGGATTGCTGACCATTTTAGTGTTTGCGCGCCTGTTCGGCATGCGCGACCTCTGGCAGCATCTGATGCTGGATGGGTATAACCACACGGTCAAAAACATGGCGGAGGAAGGCTGTGAGCTGCTGGGCTACAGCCTGTGCCTGCTGGCTTCGCTGAGCTATCTCTACGGCGATCGGAAAAAGGCAGAATAAAAACACCGCCTTGCCCGTACTCTGCCAGGCCCGGCGTCAGCCGCCGGGCTTTTTTATGGCCTATTGCTTATAGAAAATGTCGCCGGATTCCACTTTCAGAATGCGGCCATCTTCTTTAGCAAACATCACGTAGTTACCGCCCATGTAGGTCCAGCTGGCGCCCTGCTCTGGCGCAGGCAGATGGCGGGTTTTCCAGTCCACAATTTCATATTTTTTAGTGCGGTAACGATCGGGCACGATGCTGCCAATCGCAAAGCGCTGGAAATCAGCAAAGAAATACTGAATTTCATACGGATGAGCCGGATCGCGTTGCGGCGCGGCTTCTTCGCCCGATGGCGTTTGCGCCTGGGAAGGTGTTTGCGCTTCCGGCGCTACCGGTGCAGGTGCTGCCGGAGCGGGCGCCGCTGGCGCATCCGTTGCTGGCGCCTGCGGAGCGGCTGCGGCAGGATCCTGAGGCGCTTCTACCTGACTATCCTCGGCGAAAGCCGTCGACACTAACGGCATTGCAGCAAATAAAAGGGCTGAAAACAGAACGTGCTTACTCATGAGTTTCTCCGCTGAGAAAATTGATTATCAGGTGGCACCAGTCAGCGAGGAAGCGCCACTTCGTCACGCGCACATTATCTCTTCTTTCATAGCAAGGGAAGCAGGAAAAAGCGCATCGGCATCAGGCCTGCTTTAAATGAGCTTTTTAACAGGCAGGCTCGCCAGCGGCTTGATCTCTTTCAGCACAAACATGCTTTGCATCTCTTTAATGCCGGGCAGACGGCGAATGACCGACATGGCGAAATCGGCGTAAGAATCGAGATCCTGTGCCACCACCTGCAATAAAAAATCTGCATCGCCGCCAATACTGTAACAGGCGACCACTTCTTCCAGCGCGGTGACTTCTTCCTCAAACTTACGGGCTTCGGCTTCGCTGTGGCTGTCTATAGAGACTCGCACAAAAACCATCACCCCCAGCCCAATCTTTTTACGGTTTAAGACCGCTCTGTAGCCCTGGATCACTTCCTCTTCTTCCAGCCTGCGTACTTTTCGCCAGCAGGGTGAAGCAGACATACCGGTTTTTTCTGCCAAAACCTGGTTGGTAATACGCGCGTCATCCTGCAACAGCTTCAGGATTTTTATTTCTGTCTTATCCAACGGCATAGCAGAATATTCCTTCCTTTTTTCCTTTATTAAGCGGTCATTTTTTCCTGATGTGATAAGTAAAGCAAGCGATACAGGTAACAATTTTCTCCCTGATTCCGCCATAATACTTTTGATTTTTTAATGTATTAACCCATTAAACGGCAAGGAGAGTAAAGGATCCATGTTAATGCATATCGTATCGTTTACCTTTAAAAGCCCCTGGAGCTGGGCTTCGATAGAAGCCATCGAGGCAGAGCGCCAAATCAGGAACCATCCCCATTACATTGCAGAAATTAAAGGGTGGACCTGCGGCAGAAATGTTGCGCGCCGAAAAATGGCTGCTGATTTTGTTGTCGCCGGCCTGTTCAACAATCAGGAAGAACTGGAGGCCTGTCTGCTGCACCCTAACCATCAGCAGGGCGTGAGCAAATGGCGGGCGATTGCTGACTGGGTAGTAGATATCAATCTGGATAGCGACTTTACGCTCAATACGGGTCTGTTAAGCACCCTGAACGAACCCGCTCTTTCCTAACATCCGGGACAAAAAAATGAAATTCGACGCCGGCCAGCACGGTTGCACCATTATTATTGATAAAGATTTGCCAGCCGGGTTGGCGATCAATGCCGCCAGCGTGATTGGAATCAGCTTTGGCCGCACCACGGAAAACCTGGTAGGCCCGGATATGCAAAGCCTGGATGACGTAAACTATCCCGGCGTTATCTGTAGCCCGCTGCCTGTCCTGCTGGCGCCGGGAAGTTATATTCAGGAGCTGCAGCGTATTGCTAAAGAAGAAAATCTTTATGCCATGCCTTTCAGCGCGCTGGCTCAATCCTGCAAAACCTATGATGAATATGGCGAAAGGATTTCTTCTGTCAGCAGTGAAAATATTGAGCTGGTTGCAATAGGCCTGATGGGCCCCAAAAAAAGGATTACCAAACTGATCGGTAACCTTGCCCTGTTTAAATAGTTATTTGTTTGCAGCGAACAGATCGTCATCGCTCAGACGGGTTGGAGCAAAGAAATTGGCGAGCTGGGAGCGGGGCCAGTACCAGCGTCTGGGGGCTCGACCTTATTTAAATCAGTCGGCGTTGCGGCGCAGGATCTGGTATTTGCCAGGGCGCTTATCGCGCTGGCCGATCCCGCTTAACAATGCCGGGAAAATACGTCAGAACAGCTTACTAAGGGCACATTATGTTAGGTACTGCACAAATCTTCTCCTATATGGCCGCACTGGGTCTGGCGGCCGCTATCCCCGGGCCGGGCATGACCGCGCTGGTCGCACGCAGCGTCAGCGGCGGGGCTATCACCGGTTTCACCATGCTGACCGGGCTGATCCTGGGCGACCTCATTTACCTTTCCACTGCGGTGTTCGGTTTGGCAGTGGTAGCACACAGCTTTACGCCACTGTTTACGCTAATCAACTGGGCGGCAGCACTTTATCTCTGCTGGCTTGCCTGGCAGTTCTGGAAACATAATCCCCAGGCAATTGATATTGACCAGCGAACCAGCCGTAAAGAGCTGGCCTCCGCCTGGTTTTCCGGCCTGACCATCACGCTCGGCAATCCTAAAACGATGGCTTTTTACCTGGCGATTTTGCCGCTGGTGATGTCGCTGGATAACGTTTCGCTGCGCGTTTGGGGCACCATGCTGGTGCCGCTGACTATTCTGGTACTGCTCGCCGTGGGGGCCGTTTTTATTCTGGCCGCGCTGCGTATCCGCCACCTGTTGACCAGCGCCCGCGCGCAAAAAATCCTGTTTCGTTCGGCAGGTGCGATTATGCTGCTGGCCGCAGCAGGCATGGTGGCAAAAACCCTGTAGCCCTGAGCGGCGGCAACGCTATGCCGCCGAACGCTGGCTGCCGGGGCGGGTTTTCGGACGCAGCCTTGCCAGCCAGGCCGGGCTTGCGGATGCTGCCTTCTTCAGAGTGATTTGATCCTCGGCTCACTTGCTAATGCCTTCAGGAATGCGGCTTGCCTGGCCGTATCTGCCGTGTTGAGCCCGTAACGCCCTTCCGGCAAGGCAGCGCTCGTGCCAGGAGCTGGCTGCTAAGAATGGCGCTTCGGCTACGGTGCAACAAAGGCTATGTGCCGGACGTAAGCCAATCCGTGCCGCTAAAGATCCCGTCCGATCAATGCGATCTGTATAAAACGCATCGGGTGCAGGAATGAGTAAGCTGTTGGCGAACATAATTCAGCTGCGGCAAAGGCATCAGCGGTAAAGATCTGCGTAGTCTTTGCCTTCCTGTTTTACTTGCGCTTTTCCCCTGCCCGGCTTATCGCATCCGAATTATTGTTACGATAAAGCACCGTCAGTGCCTGTTGCCTTTACTTTTAGCCACGGCGAAAGTGACGCCCTTCTCTCTGTTGTCCTTCCTGCACGCAATCCTGTCCGTTTTTGGCCTTATGCATGGTGTCGATCCCCGTCATTATTGACATCAAAGCCCTGCTAACCGGAGTCCCAAAATGACCGATACCGTACTGTTAGTGATTGACGCCCAGCAATCTTTCTATCATCGTGGCTACCCTGACATGCCGGAAGTCCCGGCCTTTGAGCAAAAGCTGAGTGAGCTGATTGCGGGCTGTCAGGCCAAAGAAATACCGGTGGTGGATGTGTTTCATGTTGAGATGGACGGCCCGTTTTCGCTGGCATCAGGCCTGGTAAAGCGCCTGCCTTTTTTGCAGCATCAACCCGCCGTCACCGTGCAGAAACAGGTGCATAACGCGCTGACCGATTCTGGTTTGGCTGCCTGGCTGAGTGAACGTCAGGTCAAACACTTGATTATCAGCGGGCTGCGTACCGAACAGTGCTGTGAAACCACCGCCCGCGTCGCGTCCGATTTGGGTTATGAAGTCACTTTCGTCACCGAGGCCACCCTGACCTTCCCGATTACGCATAAAGGGATTACGCTCAACATCGCAGATCTGCGTCACCATACTGAAAGCGTGCTGCTAAACCGTTTTGCCGCTGTTGCTACCGTAGAAGCGTGCTTGCAGGCGCTGAAATAAAGCCCCCGCGTACTGGAGAAAAATATGGCGATCCCGGTCTGGTTTTTAACGCTTCCCGGCGTAATGACGCTGGATATTACCGGCCCGGCAGAAACACTTCAGCTGGCTGGGGATGCCTTCAGCCTGCATTATATTGGCCCGCAGGAAAGCGTGCCAACCTCCACCAGCATGACCATTAGCCAGCTGGCGCCGTTACCGGAAAGTTTGCCTGTCGGCAGCCTGCTGGTGGTGCCGGGCGTGGCGGATTCCAGCGTCTCTTTTGATACGCCACAGGCTATGGCCGCACAACACTGGCTGATGCGTTTGCAACCAGCGATCCACGCCAGGCAAATTACGCTGGTCTGTATCTGTTCCGGCTCTGTTCTGGCGGCGCGCAGTGGCCTGCTTCGCGGTGTGCAGTGCACGACCCATCACGAGGTTATCCATCGGCTCAAAATCGCTGAACCTGCGGCAATCATCAAAGAAGACCGCATTTTTGTAGAAGATCGGGGTATTTGTACCAGTGCAGGCATTACCGCAGGTATCGATCTGGCGCTGCATCTTATCCACCGTTTGTGTGGCCCCCAGATGGCACTGGCGGTGGCCAGGGAGATGGTAATTTGGTTTCGCCGCTCGGGTGACGATCCCCAACTTTCACCGTGGCTACGCTATCGTAATCATATTAATCCGGCTATTCATCGTACGCAGGATTTGCTGATCGCGCACCCGGAGCGAGCCTGGTCACTGGAGGAGATTGCCGGACGCGTACATGTCAGCGCCCGTCATCTGACGCGCCTGTTCAGGCAGCATTTGGGGATCGGCGTGCGGGACTATCACGAGCAACTCAGGCTGGCGCTGGCCCGGCAGCGTCTACAGCAGGGAGAAGGCGTGGAAAAAGCGGCGCTGGTGGCCGGGTTTTCTTCTGCACGGCAGCTCAGGCGTGCGCTTCAGCGCTGGCCCACGTAACCGGCGACAATGACAGAAAGCCAGCAGCCCGGCAGATATAAAGCAGCGACAGTAACAGGAAACCGCAACTCGGCAGGCGCAAAGCGGCGGCAGTAACAAAGCCCCCGTTCGACAGATACAAAGCAGCAGCAGTCGCAAAGCAGCGACAGTAACAAAGCCTCAGCCCGGCAGGCGCAAAGCGGCGGCAGCCATAAAAAACCAGGGGCCGACAAGCTTCATGCTTGCCGTCCCCCGGGTGATGGCCGCCTGTGTTAATGCTTCACGCTGTTTATAAAGGTCTGGCGAGCCGTGGTAGATCCAAGACGCTCGGCCTCATTCAACAGTTTCAACGCTTTGTCCACGTCTCCGGCCTTCACGGCCTTTTTAATCGCCTCGTTAAAGTAGTTATCCGACTCGTCGAGCATCGGTGCGGCAGGTTTTGCCGGCGGAGCCGCTTCAGTTCTTGCGGTAGAGCCGATAACAGCCGCAGCAGGTGCCGGTTCGGAAGAAGGTAAAAGCTGGCCAATCATAACGTTACCGGCTTTCTGCTCGGCGGTCACCTTCAGACTGATCTTGCCGGTCGCCGTATGCGTGGCCACCGGATCGGGAATATCCGGCACCGCATTGCCCACGCCTGCCGCATAGGCTTTGGCAGGATTCACCATCTGCGTAGTCGACTGGAGATTTTTTTGCGTGGTGTAAACCAGCAGGTAAATCTGCTTTTGACCCAGCGCTGGCGTCAGCTTTAGCGTCCCCTCCAGCCGATCGCTGGAAACCAGACCCGGCTTTTGATAAGGAAAATAGCTGGCAGGATAAAACGCTGCTGGCCGCATCTGTTCGTCAAGTACCAGCACGTTGGGCGCATAGACCGTTTTTCCCGTCACCATGCTGGTTAAAACAATTTCCAGCGACCCGCGATCGGCAGGCAGTGAAAAGGCCGCAACGGCGCCCTGAATGTCATCCTGATTAATTTTCGTTCCGGCGCTGCCCAAATCCACATCCTGCGTGACCGGCGGTACCAGCGGCGTCCAGGCAAGACTGTGCAAGGTTTGGGCAGAAATCTTCGGCGCAGCAGAGGCATCCTGCACAGCCGCTTGTGCACCCGCGATCAGGCTGAGCGACAGACAAAGAGAGAGCAGCGTCTTTTTCATCAAATTTTCCTTGTTGGTATTACCACCAGACTTCCATCTGCGCACCGAAAGTCACTTCATCATCGTTGCCGCGGCTGAAGGTACGGGCGGTGGTGTCGTTCATTGCCAGGCCATTGTCAACGCCGCTGTCGGTGTCGTAGCCCCATTTCTCATCCCACTTGGCGTAGGTGGCAAAAAGGCGAATTGCCGGACGTGACCAAATGCTGTCGCCAGCCTGCCACTGCTGCGCCAGCGTCACTTTATACTGGCCGTTGCGATCGCCGGTACGCTGGGATTTCACGTTATCATAGCCCGCTTCGAGCAGGGTGCTCATGATCGGCGTCCATTTATACATCGGCCGCACGCCAACGGTATACCAGGTCGTCCCGTTATTGTTATCACGATCGGTATCCTGATACATCGCTACGTACATCAGGCCCCATTTGTCATTGAAATCCAGCGCGCCGTGGTCGAGTACGCGAAACATGCTGCCATTATTGTTGATGGCCGCGCCGCTTGAATGCCCGTTAGCCGTGCCGGTATTCTCAGACGTCATGGCGTCAGCAGCGTACTGCAGCACCAGTTTGTTGTAGCCGTTATAGATGCTCTGCGTATGTTCCGCGGTCAGCAACCAGCCATCTTTGGTGGCGTCGTCGGCCAGGGAATAACCGTCACGCGCATTGGCCCGGCCGTAATCGACGCCCAGCTCTAACACACCACCAGGGTTGGTTTGCAGCCCGGCCAGACGTACGTCGAAGACGTCATTGGAGGTAGGCAGCTCGTTGCGTTGATCGGCGATATAGCCAAAGGAGCCGCCGCTTTCGGTATTGCGTGTGGCGGCAAGAGAGAGCTTACCAAAGCCGACATCAATATCTTCCAGACCCGCGCCCGGCCCGGAGATATCCCAATAGTAGAAGTCGATCATATGCACGTCGTGGCGCTGGTAGAAGCGCTTACCGGCCCACATCGTTGCGCCAGGCAGCCATTCAATCAGGTTTTTGCCTTTAACGTTGGCCTCGCGGAAGGCCGGATCGGTTGATTCCCAGTCATTCTGCTGCGAGACGGAATAGGCAACGTTAGTGTCAAAATAGAAACTTTTATCGCCTTCTTTCCACACTTCCTGACCCAGCTTCAGCTCCGCATAGGTTTCACATTCGTTACCGAGGCGATATTTGCTTTCCGCGCCGGTGGCCTTAAAACATTGTTGCTCGCCGCCGCTGCCGGACCAGCCGATGCCGGAACGGGCATAGCCGGTAAAATCTACCGCCATCGCCTGGGTGGAAAGCGCGCCTGCCACGGCCAACGCCAGAGAGGAATTACGTATTGTTATCATCATCTTCTCCTGTAGGGGGACTGTTTCTTAAACGCCAGGCTCGGGGTGTAACCGACGGCAGGCCGTCCCGTCTTCACGGAACAGATGACAGCGGTACGGCGGTAAACCGATGGCGAAAGTGGTGCCTTCTTCTACCAGCACCACGTCATTCTGGCGGGAGACCAGGTTCTGACGGATGGCCGGGATCTGAATATGGATTTGTGTTTCATTGCCCAGCTGCTCGACGACCTGTACTTCGCCCGTGAGCCTGACCTCCGCGTTTTCGCCCGGCAGAAGATGCTCTGGCCGAATCCCCAACGACAGGTTGCTGCCCGGCACGACGCCGCTGCCTTCTACTTCCAGCCAGACCGATTGCCCGTTAGGCAGTTCGACCTGCACACGTTCTGGCTCGGCCGCCAGAATTTTCACCGGCAGAAAGTTCATCCTGGGCGAGCCGATAAAGCCGGCGACGAAACGGTTGGCGGGGTAGTGATAGAGCGCCAGCGGACGCCCGACCTGCACAATGCGTCCGGCGTTCAACACCACGATTTTATCGGCCAGCGTCATCGCTTCGACCTGATCGTGGGTGACGTAAATCATGGTGCGCTTCAGCCGCTTGTGCAGACGGGAAATTTCAATGCGCATCTGTACGCGCAGGGCGGCGTCCAGATTGGAAAGGGGTTCATCAAGTAGAAACACCGTGGGTTCCGCCACCAGCGTGCGGCCAATCGCGACGCGCTGCCGCTGGCCGCCAGAGAGCGCCTTGGGGCGGCGGTCCAGTAATGGGGCGAGCTGCAGGATTTCTGATACCTGATTGACCCGCCGCTCGGTTTCCTCTTTTTTCGTTCGGGCCAGCTTCAGGCCAAACGACATATTTTCGGCTACCGTCAGATGCGGGTAGAGCGCATAGGACTGGAACACCATGCCGATGCCGCGCTCGGCTGGCGGCACCTCGTTCATCCGTTTACCGCCGATTCTCAGCTCACCGGCGCTGATCTCTTCCAGCCCGGCAATCATGCGCAGCAGGGTCGATTTACCGCAGCCGGATGGCCCGACGAACACCACAAACTCGCCCTGTTCGATCTCCAGGTTGATATCGCTGGAAATTGCGGTTTCACCAAAGACTTTATATACGCCGCTAAGGGAAACGTTCGCCATCCTCTACTCCTCACCATCCGTCAGAAAACCGATTAGGCCAAAGCATGCCGTGCCGGTCGCCAGGAGTAATCAGCCATCGCGCGGTTTTTGCTGGCGGAGAGAGAGGGAGGATAAAAGGCGCCGTTCGCCGCCCGACCGGGCAGGAAAAAAGGTAATTACGTGATCTGCGTAGCAAAAAATAACCTCTGATGCGGTGAGTCGGCGGTCATTACCGCCAGCCGTGCAGGCGGAGTCACAGTTTGAGCGGTGGGGGCGTAGGTCGGGGGAGGATGAAGCCGCTACCGCTTGATCGCACACTGACCGGTACGCTCTTCGCTGTCTGCAAGGTGAAGAAACCTGGGGCTTACCGCTATAAGGACTCGATCATGCTCAGTATCAAGAATATTGTTAAGCACACCGCTGCTCTGTCAGCACTGGCTACGCTGGCGCTCTCTTCCGCCGCCTTCGCCAAAATTGAAGAAGGCAAACTGGTTATCTGGATCAACGGCGACAAGGGCTATAACGGCCTGGCGGAAGTAGGCAAAAAGTTTGAACAGGATACGGGCATCAAGGTGACGGTTGAGCACCCTGACAAGCTGGAAGAGAAATATCCGCAGGCGGCCGCGACCGGTGACGGCCCCGATATCATTTTCTGGGCGCACGATCGTTTTGGCGGTTACGCACAGTCCGGTCTGGTAGCGGAAGTCAGCCCGGATAAAGCCTTTAAAGATAAGCTGTTTCCCTTCACCTGGGATGCCGTCACCTTTAACGGCAAGCAGATTGGCTATCCGATAGCGGTAGAATCTTTATCGCTGATTTATAACAAAGATCTGGTGAAAGAAGCGCCTAAAACCTGGGAAGAGATCCCGGCGCTGGACAAAACCCTGCGTGCACAGGGCAAAAGCGCCATCATGTGGAATCTTCAGGAACCCTATTTCACCTGGCCGGTTATCGCGGCGGACGGCGGCTACGCCTATAAATACGTTGACGGTAAATACGACATCAAAAATACCGGCGTCAACAATGCCGGTTCGCTGGCGGGGCTGCAGTTCATTGTCGATTTAGTCAAAAACAAACATATCAGTGCGGATACTGACTATTCGATTGCTGAAGCGGCATTTAATAAAGGCCAGACGGCGTTGACCATTGACGGTCCCTGGGCATGGGCCAACCTGGATAAAAGCAAAATCAACTACGGCGTCGCCCCGCTGCCGACCTTCCACGGCAAACCTTCCCGGCCGTTTGTCGGCGTGCTGACAGCCGGCATCAACGCCGCCAGCCCCAATAAAGAGCTGGCAAAAGAGTTCCTGGAAAACTATTTGATCACCGATGACGGCCTGGCGATGGTTAACAAAGATAAGCCGCTGGGCGCCGTTGCGTTGAAATCCTATCAGGCGAAGCTGGAAAAGGATCCGCGTATTGCAGCCACCATGGCTAACGCGAAAAACGGCGAAATCATGCCTAACATCCCGCAAATGAGTGGGTTCTGGTACGCAGAACGCAGCGCCATTATTAACGCTGTTAACGGCCGTCAGACCGTGCCGCAGGCACTGAAAGACGTTGAAACCCGCCTTACCCGATAGCCTCTGCTGAACAAGGGGCGGCCCCGGCTGCCCCGTGTCGAAAAGGATAGCTCCATGTCTCTGGCTCATATTCGCCGCTCTGACAGAAGATCGCCGTTAAGCCGCGTGTTCGGCTGGTTTACCCTTGTCTTCTTTGCCCTGCTGGCAGGCTATTTGATCGTGCTGATGTATGCACGAGGAGAATACCTTTTTGCCATACTGACGCTGGTGCTCGCCGGCCTGGGGCTGTTTATCTACGGCAACCGCCACGCTTACAGCTGGCGCTATATTTACCCTGGCCTTGCCGGCATGGCGCTGTTTGTGCTGTTCCCGCTGGCCTGTACCATTACCATCGCTTTTACCAACTACAGCAGCCTGCATCAGCTGACCTTCGAGCGGGCGCAGGGCGTGCTGCTGCAACAGCAGTTTCGCGCCGATACTGCCTGGGATTTTGCCCTCTGGCCTGCGGGCGAAAAATGGCGGTTGACGCTGACCTCTCCTGATAACAATGAGGTGCTGGCCTCGGCGCCTTTTGCCTTTACCGCCTCTGCGCCGCAGACGCTGGCAATGACCAGGCAACCCGCGCCTTCCGGTAACAAAGCCGGGCTGCGGATCATTACGCAAAATCGTCAGGCACTGAGCCAGCTGACCGCCCGACTGCCCGACGGCAAGCTGTTGCGGATGAGCTCGCTGCGGCAGTTTTCCGGCACCCAGCCGCTTTATCAGTTGGGCAAAGACGGGAAACAGCTGACCAATATCCAGAACGGAAAAATTTATTATCCGGATATGAGCACGGGCTTTTATCAGTCGGCAGAGGCTGAAACCCTCAGCCCGGGCTTTATCGTCAGCATCGGCTGGAAAAATTTCCTGCGCGTGTTTCAGGATGCCGGTATCCAGAAACCCTTCCTGTCGATCTTCCTCTGGACGGTCATTTTCTCGCTGCTGACGGTGCTGCTGACCACGGCTGTCGGCATGGTGCTGGCGTGCGTGGTGCAGTGGGAAGCGTTGAAAGGCAAGGCGGTGTATCGGATGCTGCTGATTTTGCCCTACGCCGTGCCCGCCTTTATTTCCATCCTTATTTTCAAAGGGTTATTCAACCAAAGCTTTGGCGAAGTCAACCTGCTGCTGGGTAATCTGTTCGGGATTAAACCGGCCTGGTTCAGCGATCCGCTGACCGCCAAAACCATGCTGATCATCGTGAATACCTGGTTGGGCTATCCCTACATGATGATTTTGTGCATGGGACTGCTGAAAGCCATTCCGGACGACCTTTATGAAGCTTCGGCAATGGACGGCGCATCGGCGATACAAAACTTCTTCCTGATTACGCTGCCCCTGCTGATTAAGCCGCTGACGCCGCTGATGATCGCCAGCTTCGCCTTTAACTTTAATAACTTTGTGCTGGTGCAGCTGCTGACCAACGGCGGCCCTGACCGGATTGGCACTACCACGCCAGCCGGGCACACGGATTTACTGGTCAGCTACACCTGGCGTATCGCCTTCGAGGGCGGCGGTGGACAGGATTTTGGCCTGGCTGCCGCTATCGCTACGCTGATTTTCCTGCTGGTGGGCGTGCTGGCGGTGATCAACCTGAAAGCTTCCCGCATGAAATTTGATTAAGGACGCATTATGCCGATGGTAAAACCGAAGTCGCAGCGCCTCAGACTGCTGGCGACCCACCTTTTTCTGCTGGGCTTTATCGCCCTGATCCTGTTCCCACTGCTGATGGTGTTCGCTATTTCGCTGCGGCCCGGCAATTTCGCAACCGGCAGCCTGATCCCCGAAACCCTTTCATGGGATCACTGGAAGCTGGCGCTAGGGATGGCGGTCACCAACGATAACGGCACGGTGACGCCGCCGCCGTTTCCGGTCATGCTCTGGCTGTGGAATTCCGTGAAGATCGCCCTGATCACCGCTGTCGGGATTGTGGCCCTGTCCACCACCTGCGCCTACGCTTTTGCCCGCATGAAGTTTCGCGGCAAAAGCCCGCTGCTGAAGGGGATGCTGATTTTTCAGATGTTCCCGGCGGTGCTGTCGCTGGTAGCGCTCTACGCTCTGTTCGATCGCCTGGGCCTCTACGTGCCTTTTTTGGGGCTGAATACGCACGGCGGGGTAATTTTTGCCTATATGGGCGGCATCGCGCTGCATGTGTGGACGATAAAGGGCTATTTCGAATCTATCGATAATTCTCTGGAAGAGGCGGCGGCGCTGGATGGCGCCACGCCGTGGCAGGCGTTCCGGCTGGTACTGCTGCCGCTTTCGGTACCGATCCTGGCGGTGGTGTTTATCCTGTCGTTTATTGCCGCTATTACCGAAGTCCCGGTGGCTTCTTTACTGCTGCGCGACGTGAACAGCTACACGCTGGCAGTGGGAATGCAGCAATATCTGAACCCGCAAAACTACCTGTGGGGCGATTTTGCGGCGGCCGCTATTCTTTCCGCCATCCCTATCACCGCCGTGTTCCTGATTGCGCAGCGCTGGCTGGTGGGCGGCCTCACGGCAGGCGGCGTAAAAGGATAAGCTCGTCATTAACAAGGCGGTTCGTGCTCGGAAAATGCTTCACCTTTCAATTTTCCCTTTATTTTTGGGAACCCGCCTGACGGTGATACCACTCAAGAGGCTTTTCTACGCGTAAATAATTTAAATAAGCGGAACAGGCAGGATAAATAAAATTATTTCGCGCAGTTTATTCTCAAGAGGTGATGAATGGTTAACAGCATTTCCGGCGCGGCCGTCAGGCATACAGACAGTACGTTGCCTTTACCGGCAGCAAATACTCTGCAGGAGCACAGGGAACATTTGCAACGTGACTTTGCCGCCGCCCGCACCACCGCTTATCAACGTCATCCCTCCGGTACCTGGGCGCTCAATAGTGAGCTGGTGCAGGCGCGATTACGGTTTAAAAACCAGATGGAACAGCTGCGGGCGCACTTCAATCAGCCTCTGACCCGTGTCCCGCTCGACGTTGAGAACTGCGATGACAGCTTTGAACCCGGTGAATTTCAGGTGTTGCAGCGCTGCGCGAATATCATCGCCAGTGAAGTGTATAAAGATTTCAGCGAGGTCAGTCTCTTTAAAGATAAAGATAATGAGCTGGACGAGGGAGTGAGAGGACAGACCTGGGTACTGCACCCCAATTTTGAGGATACACATCAGGTTCCTTACACGGAACAACAAGCCCAGATAAGTTTCGGTCATCATCAGAGTTTGTCAGAAAATATTTGCGTATTAACCCACGAGGTTTTAACACACCTGTTAACCAACATGCGGGCAGCTGAAACGGGCGATCCGCAACAGCCGGAAGAGGCTGGGCATTTCGACAGCTTATCCGTCAACAGCGACTATCATCAGGGCATGGTGGCGCTGGAAAATAACTGGGAACAGATTAGTTCGCTTGCCAGACAGGTTGGTGAGAAGGTCAGTTGGGACGAAGTGAAAAGCGAATATCTGGATGATGTTGGATTGCAGGTGGGGAGCTTTCATACCCATCTTAATTTGAAGTTCGACCATATGGATGAACTGTTGGACAGCTGGCGCGAAGGTAAAGTTAACATGACAGCCCTGTCCGCGAACGAACGTGCAGGCCTTAAAGCGAATATTTTCTGGAGCAAAGTACGTGAGGCCGTTCTTGATGAAAAGCCGTTAAGCGCAATCAGAGAGTAAACAGGAGAGGCGAAACGCCGCATTGACGATGTGTTCATATGCCGCCCTGCCTCTTCTACTCCACCCTTGATCGGGATGATGCAACAATAAAAAAGCGGCCCGCAGGCCGCTTTTTTAATCCACAGACACCTTACGGCGTCGCCGATCCACATCCCTGATTAACGCATTGACCTCCGGGTCGGCAAACATCTCCTCCAGGGTATGGCTGAGCTTGCGTCGCCAGTTCGGATACTCACTGCTGGTGCCGGGCACGTTAACCGGCGTCGCCATATCCAGCCAGTCCTCCGGCTGCAGGCCCAGCAGCGCGCTGGCGCTGTCGGCCACGTAGCGTTGCAGGCCGCGGCGGATCGTCGCCGTCAGCGTGCCCGGGGCGCCGCTTTCCTGCGGGATACAGCCATAATGAGACAGGCTGTCGAGCAGGCTTTGACGCGCCCTTTCCCGATCGGCACAAAGCGCCTTTAAGACCTCTTTGTCCGGATAGAGGCCCAACTTGTCCCCCAACGTCAGATCGTCGCTTTGCCAGTAGCCGCGCAGCGTCGGCAAATCGTGCGTCGTCAGGGTAGCCATTGCCTGTAGCGGCCAGGACTGGGGGGCGCGAAAACCGTTCTGTGCATCCCGCTCAAACCACAGCACTTTGTAGGAATAAATGCCTCTTTCCCGCAGCTTCGTGACAATTTCTACCGGCACCGTGCCCAGATCTTCGCCAATGATCATACAGCGATGCCGCTGGCTTTCCAGCGCCAGCACGGCCAGCAAATCGTCAACCGGATAGTGGACGTAGGCACCTTTGTCCGCCGTTTCGCCCGCCGGGATCCACCACAGGCGCAGCAGGGCCATCACGTGATCGATCCGCAAAGCGCCACAGTGGATCATGTTCGATCGCAGCAGGTCGATAAAGGGCTGGTAGGCACGGTCATTCAGGGGGCGGGGATCCATCGGCCGCAGATCCCAATTCTGGCCCGTTGGCCCAAGAATGTCCGGCGGCGCACCCACGGAAGCCTTCAGGCAATAAAGCTCGCCATCGCTCCAGGTTTCTGCGCCATCGGCCACCACGCCAACCGCCAGGTCACGGTATAAGCCCGTCGGCATTTTGCGACTGATTTGATAGCACTGTGCCAGCTGGGTGTCGGCCAGCCATTGCAGCCAGCAGTAAAACTCCACCTCTTGTGCCTGTTGCTCACAAAAAGCCCTGACCATCGGCCCGTGCGCATTTCGGTAAGCCTCCGGCCAGCGATCCCAGCCCCGCGCCTCGCCGGTTTCCGCCTGAAAATGCTGATACAGCGCATCAAAAGCGGCTTGAAGCCAGAGGCTTTCTCCCCCCTGCGCGGTAAAACGGGAAAAGGCCTGACGCTCGGTATCCTGTGCGCTGCGGGTAAGAAAGTGTTGCCAGCCCAGCCGCAGCCCGGCCAGCTTTAGCGCCATGACCCGGCCGTAATCGACCTGGTCCGTCGCCCGCACCTCCTGCAACGTCTGCTGTGTAGCCGGGGAATGCCACCAGCGCTGTGCGGCCTCGCTCAGGCCAAAATCGGCCACCGCGCTGACGTCAATATAGATAATGTTCAGCCAGCGGCGGGATGAAGGGCTGTAAGGGCTGGCCGCTTCAGGATTGCCGGGGAAAAGCGCATGGACAGGGTTTAGCCCGACAAAAGCGCCGCCTCTGGAGGCAATATTTTCCGTCAGCACGCTCAGGTCGCCAAAGTCGCCGATGCCCCAGTTCCGCTCAGAGCGTAAAGTGTAAAGCTGAACGCAGGCTCCCCACAGCTTTTTACCGGCGAGCAGCGCTTCCGGCTCGTAGCAGCGCTTTGGTGCCACTATTATGCGGCATTCCCAGCGCTGGCCGGGCTGGCTCAGCGTCAGCAGGTGATAGCCCGGGGCAAGGTTTTCCGGCAGGGCCAGCGTCATGTTGCCGTGGATCTTGCCGGTCAGGCTCGTGCCCTCCTCCCGGCAAAAGTGCCAGTGGTATTCACCTTCGCCTTCAATGGACAGGGCAAAGCGCTCGCCCTGGGTAAAAACTTTTACCGTCGGCACCGGCCTTAGCGGCGATTGGCGTCCAGCCTTCCAGCCCATCGCCTGTAACAGCTCGCGCCGGGTGGCGGCTGAAATCGTCTGGTTTTTCCCGTGGGCGTTAATAAAACCGGCCGCGATGCCTGCCTCTGTTGCCGCCTGTTCCAGCATCTTCTCTTCCATCTGCGCCCCTTAGCGTTTCGCCTGCCAAATCCGCTGCTGATAGTCGCGAATGGCGCGATCCGAGCTGAACATGCCGACTCTGGCGGTGTTCAGGATAGTGCTGCGTGTCCACTGCTGCGGATCACGGTAAAGCGCTTCAACCTGCCGCTGCGCGGCACAATAGCCGGCAAAATCCGCCAGGACTAAATAGGGGTCGCCGCCTGCAAGCAGGCTGTCCAGCATCGGGCTGAACGCCTGTTTATCCCCCTCGCTGAAAAAGCCGTTTTCCAGTTCGGTCAGCAGCTTATTCAGATGCTTATCCTTTTTACGTACGCTCAGCGGGTTATAGCCCTTGTACAGCAGCGCTTTCACCTCATCGACGGTATGGCCGAAGATAAAGATATGCTCGTTACCCACCTGCTCAGCAATTTCCACGTTAGCGCCGTCCAGCGTGCCGACGGTGATAGCGCCGTTCAGCGCCAGCTTCATGTTGCCGGTGCCGGAGGCTTCTTTACCCGCAGTGGAAATTTGCTCTGACACATCGGCTGCCGGGATCATCAGCTCCGCCACCGACACTTTATAATCAGGAATAAACACCACTTTCAGGCGGTCGCCTGTCAGCGGATCGTTATTGATTTTCTCTGCTACCTTGTTGATAGCGTAGATAATATTTTTAGCCAGATAGTAACCAGGCGCGGCTTTTGCACCGAACAGGAACACACGCGGCACAACGTCCTGCTGCGGATTATCGCGAAGCTGGCGATAAAGCGAGAGGATATGCAGCAGATTCAGGTGCTGGCGCTTGTACTCATGCAGGCGTTTGATCTGCACATCGAAGATCGCCTCAGGGTTGATCTTGATCCCCATGGTGTGCTGCACCCAGGCCGCCAACCTGTGCTTGTTTTCCTGTTTGATCTGCCGATAACGCTGCTGAAAGGTGGCGTCGTCAGCAAAAGCCTCCAGCCCCTGCAGCGCGCCCAGGTCCGTCACCCATTCAGCATTAAGCTTGCTGTCGATGAGCGCAGAAAGCGCAGGGTTACACTGCTTCAGCCAGCGGCGCGGCGTAATGCCGTTGGTAATGTTGTGGAATTTTTCCGGCCACAGCTGGTGATAATGCGGAAACAGATCTTTGACCACCAGCGCGGAATGCAGTGCGGCAACGCCGTTGACGGCAAAACCACTGACCACGCAAAGATTAGCCATCCGCACCTGGCGGTTATGGTGAATAGCCACCCTGTCCCAGATATCGGCATCATTCGGCCAGCGCTGCTCTACCTGCGCTTTAAAGCGTGCATTGATCTGCTTAATCAGAGAGAAGTGGCGCGGCAACAGGCTGCGTACCAGCCTTTCATCCCAGCACTCCAGCGCTTCCGGCATTAGCGTGTGGTTGGTATAAGCAAAAGTCCGGCTGACGATGGACCAGGCTGCGTCCCAGTCAAGCTGGTGCTCATCCAGCAAAATGCGCAGCAGTTCCGGGATGGCAATGGTGGGATGGGTATCGTTCAGCTGGATCACTTCATACTGCGGCAGCTCTTCGATTTTTCGTCCGGCCGCATGGTGGCGACGCAGGATATCCGCCACCGAACAGGCACACTGGAAGTATTGCTGCATCAGGCGCAGCCGCTTGCCAGCCTGATGGTTGTCGTTCGGATAGAGGACTTTCGTGAGCTTTTCTGCCTCTACGCCCTGCCGCTCCGCCTCCAGATATTTGCCATCGTTAAACAGGCCCAGATCGAAAGGATGCATCGCCGTAGCCTGCCACAGGCGCAGCGGCTGAGTGAGGCCATTTTGATAGCCGACCACCGGCAGATCGTTCGCCTCGCCCAGCAGCGAAAAAGCCGGCTGCCACTGCTCCCGGCCCTGAGCGTCTTTACTCAGCTTGCCGCCAAAGCCGACGCTGACCGCCAGCGAGCCGTTGCGCTGAAACCACGGATAGGTTTCGCGGTGCCAGTTGTCCGGTGCTTCCTGCTGCGCGCCGTCGTGGAAAGACTGGCGGAACAGGCCGTACTGGTAATTGAGGCCATAGCCCACCGCAGGCTGTCCCACTGTCGCCATCGAATCCAGAAAACAGGCCGCCAGCCGTCCCAGCCCGCCGTTACCCAGCGCCGGATCGACTTCCTGTTCCAACACGTCCGTCAGGTTCACGCCCTGTTTCTTCAGGATCTCGCTGACCTCCTCCAGCCAGCCAAGATTGATCAGGTTATTAGCGGTCAGGCGACCAATCAAAAATTCCATCGAGATATAATTGACGTGCCGCTGCTGGCCTGACGGCGCGACGGCCGGTAAGGCATGCAGCTGTTCGGCCAGCGCGGCGCTGACCGCCTGCCACCACTGATGCTGAGTCATGTCCTGCGCCTGATACGGCGCGCACTGGCGCGCCAGCGCCGCCATAAACGTCGTTTTATTGAATGTTGCCTGCATGATTTATCCTCATAATCCCTGAATGACCCTCATGCTGCCGATTTGAACTGTGCTGATCATCATCCCAACGGCGATTAGAAAGGGAGGAGCAGCAGGGCGTAGGGGAAGGAGCGGCTAAGAGAGATGGCGGGGCGAAAAACTTGAGCAGAAAAATGTGACGAAGTACGACTAAATGCAACATAAAAGCGTATCCCGCTTGCAATCAACGGATTGGAGGCAGAGTTTAGAAAAATTGATTAATTACGGGCTTTGAAATAATTAGCCGCCCCGCTGACGCGTCTTATAAGAATCCAAAATTATGCTTATCCCTTCAAAACTGAGCCGCCCGATGCGGCTGCAAGATACGGTGGTACGCGAACGTTTACTGGCCAGGCTGGCGGCCGTATCGGATTATCGTCTGACGCTGGTCACCAGCCCGGCAGGCTACGGCAAAACGACGCTGATGGCGCACTGGGCGGCGGGTAAAAACGCGCTGGGCTGGTATTCGCTGGACGAAAGCGACAATAAGCCGGAACGGTTTGCCAGCTATTTGATTGCGGCTATTCAACAGGCCACCGGCGGCCACTGCGTGAAAAGTGAAGCGTTAAGCCAGAAGCATCAGTACGCCAGCCTGAACACGCTTTTTGCCCAGCTGTTCGTTGAACTGGCCGAATGGCAACAGCCGGTGACGCTGGTCATCGATGACTATCATCTGATTTCCAGTGCGGATATCCATGACGGGATGCGTTTTTTTCTGCGCCACCAGCCTGAAAATTTCTCGCTGGTGATCTTGTCGCGCACCTTGCCGCCGCTGGGCATCGCCAATTTACGCGTCCGCGGCCAGCTACTGGAGCTTATCGTCTCCGAACTGGCCTTTACCCACAGCGAAACCCAGCGTTTTTTTGACTGCCGCTTAAAAGAGCCGATTGAACAGGCAGACAGCAACCAGCTGTGCGATGACGTCGCCGGCTGGGCCACGGCGCTTCAGCTGATTGCGCTGTCGGCCAGCCAGTCTTCCACGCCCGCTTTACAGTCTACTCAGCACTCCGCGCGCAAGCTCACCGGGCTGAATGCCAGCCATTTGTCGCAATATCTGGTCGAGGAGGTATTAGATCGCGTTGATACCCCTACACGCGATTTTCTGCTGCGCTGTTCGCTGTTGCGCTCAATGAACGATGCGCTGATCGTCCGCCTGACCGGCAGCGACAACGCGCAGCAGCGTCTGGAGAATCTGGAAAGCCAGGGACTGTTTCTTCACCGCATGGACGGCACCGGCGAGTGGTTTAACTTCCATCCGCTGTTCGCCTCTTTTCTGCGTCAGCGCTGCCAGTGGGAACTGGCCGCAGAGCTGCCTGAGATCCATCGCGCCGCTGCAGAAGGCTGGCTGGCGCAGGGCTTTCCGGCGGAAGCAATCCATCATGCGCTGGGTGCGGAAGATACCGGACTGCTGCGCGACATTCTGCTACAGCATGCCTGGGCGCTGTTTAATCAAAGCGAGCTGGCCCTGCTGGAAGAGTGCCTGAATGCGCTGTGTTATGACCAGCTTATCGTCAATCCTAAGCTGGTGCTGCTTCAGGCCTGGCTTATTCAAAGCCAGCACCGCTATGCCGAAGTGGACGCGCTGCTTTCCCGCGCGGAAAGCGAAATGCAGCGCCGGAATATCTCCATGACGCAGGAACTTGCGGCCGAATTTAATGCCCTGCGCGCTCAGGTGGCCATCAACGATGGTCGTGAAGAAGAAGCCGCGCGGCTGGCTACAGAAGCGCTGCATTTTTTGCCGCATAACAGCTATTACAGCCGTATTGTCGCTACATCAGTGACCGGCGAAATTCAGCATTGCCGTGGCGATTTGGCCCGCGCCCTGCCGCTAATGCAGCAAACCGAACAGATAGCCAGACGCTTTCAGATTTATCATTACGCGCTGTGGGCTTTACTGCAGCAAAGCGAAATCCTGATTGCACAGGGATTTTTGCAGGCGGCCTTTGAGATGCAGGATCGGGCTTTTGAGCTGGTGCATGAGCAGCATCTTGAGCAGCTGCCGATGCATGAATTCCTGCTGCGTTTACGTTCGCAGGTCCTGTGGTCATGGTCCAGACTGGATGATGCCGAACAGGCCGCTCGTCAGGGCCTGGAAGTGCTCAGTAATTTCCAGCCGCAGCAGCAGCTCCAGTGCCTGGCGATGTTGGCTAAATGCGCGCTGGCTCGCGGTCAGCTGGATAACGCACAGCACTATTTGCAGCGCTGTGAGAACCTGATCAAAACCGGCCAGTATCATATTGACTGGGTAACCAATACTGACAAAAGCCGGGTCATTTACTGGCAGCTGACCGGCGACAAAATGGCCGCGCAGCGCTGGTTACAGCAGGCCGGTAAACCAGGCGGTGCGGATAACCATTTCCAGCAGGGCCAGTGGCGTTCGATTGCGCGAGTGCAGATACTGCTGGAACAGTTCAGCGAGGCGGAAGTGGTGCTGGACGAGCTGAACAGCAACGCGCGCCAGCTGCGCCTGACCAGCGACCTGAACCGTAACCTGCTGTTAAGCAATCTTTTGTACTGGCGGACGGGCAGGAAAAGCGACGCGCAGCGTGTGCTGATCGAAGCATTGAGTCTGGCGAACCGCACGGGCTTTATCAGCCATTTCGTCATTGAAGGCGAAATGATGGCGCAGCAGCTCAGGCAGCTGCTGCAGCTAAACCTGCTACCGGACCTGGAACAGCGCAGGGCGCAGCAGATCCTACGCGAACTTAACCAGCATCATCGCCATAAGTTTGCCCATTTCGACGAAAGTTTTGTCAGTAAACTGCTGAGCCATCCGCAGGTACCTGAGCTTATTCGTACCAGCCCGCTAACCCAACGTGAATGGCAGGTGCTGGGGCTGATCTACTCAGGCTACAGCAACGAGCAGATCGCGGGAGAGCTGGACGTGGCGGCCACCACCATCAAAACCCACATCCGCAATCTTTATCAGAAAATGGGCATTGCGCACCGTCAGGATGCGGTACAGCATGCCCGGCAGCTGCTGGAAGTGATGGGCTATGGCACGCCGGATCTCGCGGTGCCGTGCCAGCTTTAACTGACAAAATGCCGCTTATCCAGTTTCCTCAGCGCCAGCGCCAGCAGCAGGCTGCCCAGCAGCGTCAGCGTAAACACCAGCGGAATATCCAGCAGCGGACGATGGGTGTGATCGAGCTGATGCGTGCGCATAAAGTGAATAAAGAGGGCGTGGAAGCCGTAAATTGGCAGCGAATTACGTGAAATAACGCCTAACACTGGCAGGATGCGGGTATTTAGCGCATTTTTAAACAGCACCAGCAGGCTGACCGCCGCAATAAATACGACCGGCCCGCAGTAAAGATACCAGGTATCGGCGAAGGCGCCGTTGATGGCCATTTGCTTTTTCGTGCCTACCGCAATACCCGCCACGCAGGCGATAAACACCGCTCCGGCCAGCCAGCTGACGTTACGTCCGCCAGTATTCATGGTGCCGATGGCGCGGCCAAACAGCGCGTAAAGCACGTAGTAAAAGCTGTCGCCGTTAATATAGAGATTCAGTGGTAGCCAGTGAAAATGGCCAATCGACCGATCCACCGTGTTGGGATTCGCCAGCACGGCCAGCACCAGCGTCACCGCCGCCAGATAGCCTGGGCGCACGTTTTTAACCTGAATCAACGGCGAAAGCAGGTAGATAGCGATAATCGCGAAGAAAAACCACAGGTGGTAAAAGACCGGTTTTTGCAAAAGCAGCCGGATGGAGATCCCCTGGCTGATAGGCGTGAGCCACGTGATGTAGGCCAGCGCCACCGCGCTGTAAAACAGCAGACAAAGTACGATACGCAGAAAATGGCGCCCCTGCGCGCTACGCTCGCCAAAAAACAGAAAGCCGGAAATCATAAAAAAGATCGGCACGCAGACTCTTGAAGCGGAGTTCAGCAGGTTGGAGAGATCCCACGTGTGTTCGCCTACTTTCGGCGCGTTGGTCACATACCAGGTGGTGGTGTGGATCATAATCACCATCAGGCAGGCCACCGCCCGCAGGTTATCTATCCAGGCTATTTTTTCCTTCATGTTTTCCTCTGCTGGCATCAATGCGTATCAGAGGGTAGCCGGGCGGCAAGTTTTCAACAACTCCGACGGCCAAAATCCCCCGCGCTGACTTTGTCCCTGCCCGCCGAACCGGTTAAAAAGACAGCATGGTAAGGAAGGCTTTACGACCGGACTGCGCAAAAAACACTCCCTGTCTGAAAACAGGCCGCGGCAAGCATCTTTGCCGTGCGAAATACGCTTTCGCCAGCTTTTGGGTTATTTTCTTTTCGTGCAGAAGACAAGCATAACGTATGCGGATAAATACCTGGCTAAGAAATATAGGAAGTCATAACGCGATAAATAATTTCACTGCGTACTATTTTATAAAGTGAAATCTTTACTTAAAAAACCCTCACTTCCTTTATTTTACCTTATTAATATAAGAATAATTTTCTTTACTCCACACCTCGCCCCGCCCTGTTATCGGCAAAAAAAGTATTAACTTTATATTTTTATTTATAGCAGACCCACACTTAAGATAAATCTCAATATTTATATTAAACCTTAGCGGGTTAAATTATAAGGCTCTGTTTTTGTTTAACTTATTTTTTATTAGCCCGCGCTCTATGTTAAGAAAATATCATCTATACAACTGAAAATCCCAGGATACACTCCGTTTCACTACACTAATTTTTCACTTTCATGAGGGCTGTTTCTCGGACGGGCTTTCGCCTGAACCCTTGACGCCTGACATCGCATAGAACCAGGGCACTGTAATAAATAGCTGATTCACCTGACGCAATTAATTAAAACTAAATCAAATATTATCAGAGATAAAAATGAAGAACCTACTCGACAGAGTTAACCTCCCTGCTAAATTTTTGCTGCTGGGAGCCTTTGCGCTAATGCTTTTTGCTTTACCCACTTTTATGTTTATTCAAACCGGCAGCAAAATTATTGAGGCAAAACAAACTGAATTAACCGGCGTGCCGACCGAGAAAAAAATGCTGGCGCTGTTGAATTTGCTGCAGCGTCATCGGGCGCAAAGTGCTATCGCTATCGCTCAGCACAATCCGGCCACCGCGCCCCGCCTGGCGCTGGCAAGCGAAATTAACCGTCTGACGGAAACCCTTGCGGCCGACCTTCGTCAGGCCGATCCCCAGGCATCGCCCTTAAAACGTCTGGCGCTTGTCACGGAGGAGTGGAACGGGCTGGAATCGGACATCAAAGCCGGTACGCTGACGCCAGAGGCAAGCCTGACTCGCCATACGCACCTGATCCAGACGCTGCTGGATACCAATCAGGATGTGCTGGACTTTTACGGCCTCACCCTTGATGCAGATTTAAATACCTACCAGACCATTATCAGCACCTTTGTCCGCCTGCCTCTGCTGACTGAAACATTGGGGCAGATCCGCGGCATCGGTGCCTCCCTGATTGCAGGTGGTCCTGTCAGCGATGTGGATTACAGCCGGATGGCGTTTAAGATCGACAGCGGCAAGACGGCCCTGGCTCAGTTCAGTACTAACCTCGATAAGGTCTTCCTTATTGAGCCCGCTCTTAAGCCGGTCTTTGCCGGACTGTCAGAAGAAGCCAATCAACAGGCATCCGACGCGCTACGCCTGGCTGATTCGATCTTTGTCAGCAGCCATGCCAGCGTCGTGCCGGCTGAGTATGTCAGCATCTTTACGCAGGCCATTAACCGCTATGCCGAACTGGGCGATAAGGCCAGCAGCCGTCTCGAAATGCAGCTGCAGCTTCAGATTACCGAGCGACGTCATGCTCAGTACTGGCTGCTGGCAGGCCTGTTCGCGGTTGCGCTTCTGGTCATTTTGCTGGCAACGACGATCGTGCGTTCCGTCACCCGCCCACTTAAACAGGCGGTAGAGATTGCCAGTCGTGTGGCCGCAGGCGATCTGACGGCGACCCTGAACGTTTCCGGAAACAATGAAACGGCCGAACTGCTGAATGCTTTAATGCTGATGCAGCAGCGTCTGGCCCAGCTGGTTTCAGATATCAAAAGCAATGCCGCCACTATCGCCAACTCTTCCGAAGAGATTGCGAAAGGAAACGGTGATCTTTCGTCCCGAACCGAAGAGCAGGCAGCCTCGCTGGCAGAAACCGCGGCCAGCATGGAGCAACTCGCCGCCATTATTCGGCAAAATAACGACAGTACACGCTACGCTTCCAGCCGGGCAGTTTCCGCAACTCAGGCCGCACTGCTCAGCGGCGAAGCCATGGACTCGGTAATGGATACCATGGGCAAAATTCGCGGCAGCTCCGGTCAGATTGAGGAAATTATTTCCGTCATCGACAGCATTGCGTTTCAGACCAATATTCTGGCGCTGAATGCCGCAGTAGAAGCGGCCCGTGCCGGCGAGCTGGGTAAAGGGTTTGCCGTTGTGGCAGCAGAGGTACGCGCACTGGCGCAGCGCTCAGCCAGCGCCGCACGCGAGATCAAGGTTCTGATCGATCAGTCTGTCAGCCATGCGCAGGAAGGGATCGCTATGGCACAGGACGCTGGTGAGAAAGTTAAGCAAAGCGTAAGTGCGATTGAGCAAACCTCGCAGCTTATTCGCGATATTTCTTCTTCATCAGAAGAGCAAAGCAGCGGCATTTCTCAGATCAACATCGCCGTGAATCAGATGGATCAGGTTACGCAGCAAAACGCGGTGTTGGTTGAACAGTCCGCCTCCTCTGCCGACGAGCTGGCAGACCAGGCTGGGAATTTGCGCAACATGGTGGCGCTGTTCCGCACGGCTTAATGGTTTTAGCCGGACAGAAGCCAGCAGCCCGTTGCTGGCTTCTGTTTTTTGTTTGTCTGCACGCGAATAAAAGCGTAGCCCCACTGGCCCGGGCGCGGCTCAGGACAGATCGGCGCGCTGCGGCCTGCCGTGCAAAAGTCCCTCCTGATGCTCCCGCTTTTCTTCCGGCAACATCGGGCTGACTAACCGGCGGTCAAAGGGTATACTGGCGCCCACTTTTAAAACCGTCTCGCGTGCGAAAACAACATGCAAAAGTTTGATACCAAGACATTTCAGGGTCTGATCCTGACCTTACAGGATTACTGGGCACGCCAGGGCTGCACTATCGTACAGCCGCTGGATATGGAAGTCGGCGCGGGCACCTCTCACCCGATGACCTGCCTGCGCGCGCTGGGGCCGGAGCCGATTGCCGCCGCCTACGTGCAGCCTTCCCGCCGTCCTACTGACGGCCGCTACGGCGAAAACCCGAACCGCTTGCAGCACTATTATCAGTTCCAGGTGATCATCAAGCCGTCGCCGGACAATATTCAGGAACTCTACCTTGGCTCGCTGAAAGAGCTGGGTATGGATCCGACCATCCACGATATCCGCTTTGTGGAAGATAACTGGGAAAACCCAACGCTGGGCGCATGGGGACTCGGCTGGGAAGTCTGGCTGAACGGCATGGAAGTAACGCAGTTTACCTATTTCCAGCAGGTGGGCGGCCTCGAGTGCAAGCCAGTGACCGGTGAAATTACCTATGGCCTGGAACGTCTGGCGATGTACATCCAGGGCGTGGACAGCGTTTACGATCTGGTCTGGAGCGACGGCCCGCTGGGCAAAACCACCTACGGCGACGTGTTCCATCAGAACGAGGTGGAGCAGTCCACCTATAACTTTGAATATGCGGACGTCGATTTCCTCTTCAGCTGTTTCGAACAGTATGAAAAAGAAGCGAAAAGCCTGCTGGAGCTGGAAAAACCGCTGCCGTTGCCGGCCTACGAGCGCATCCTGAAGGCGGGTCATACCTTTAACCTGCTGGACGCGCGCAAAGCGATCTCCGTGACCGAGCGCCAGCGCTATATTCTGCGCATCCGCACCCTGACTAAAGCCGTGGCTGAAGCTTACTATGCGTCTCGTGAGGCGCTGGGCTTCCCGATGTGCAATAAAAAATAAGAGGCAGCCATGACTGAAAAAACATTTCTGGTGGAGATCGGCACCGAAGAGCTGCCGCCGAAGGCGCTGCGCACGCTTGCCGAAGCCTTTGCCGCAAACTTTACTGCCGAACTGGATGCCGCTGGCCTGACGCACGGCGAAGTAAACTGGTACGCCGCGCCTCGTCGTTTGGCGCTGAAAGTCGCAGACTTAAGCGCTGCGCAGCCCGATCGCGAAGTGGAAAAACGTGGCCCGGCTATCGCTGCCGCTTTTGATGCTAACGGCGTCGCGACTAAAGCAGCAGAAGGCTGGGCGCGCGGCTGCGGCATTACCGTAGATCAGGCCGAGCGTCTGAGCACCGACAAAGGTGAATGGCTGCTGTATCGCGCCCACATGAAAGGCGAAAGCGCACAGTCGCTGCTGCCTGCGATGGTTGCCACCTCGCTGGCGAAGCTGCCAATCCCTAAACTGATGCGCTGGGGCGATTCCGACGTGCAATTTGTGCGCCCGGTGCATACCGTGACGCTGCTGCTGGGCGAAGAGAGCATCCCGGCGACCATCCTGGGCATTGATTCTGCGCGCACAATTCGCGGCCACCGCTTTATGGGCGAGCCGGAATTCACGCTCGACAATGCCGATCAGTACCCGCAGATCCTGCTGGAACGCGGCAAAGTTCAGGCCGATTTTGAAGCACGTAAAGCCCGCATCAAAGCGGATGCCGAAGCGGCCGCAAAAGAGATTGGCGGCCATGCCGATCTGAGCGACAGCCTGCTGGAAGAGGTGACTTCACTGGTTGAGTGGCCGGTGGTGCTGACGGCGAAATTCGAAGAGAAATTCCTCGCGGTACCGGCCGAAGCGCTGGTTTATACCATGAAGGGCGACCAGAAGTACTTCCCGGTTTATGACGATGCAGGCAAGCTGCTGCCGCACTTTATCTTTGTGACCAATATCGAGTCGAAAGATCCTCAGCAGATTATTGCCGGTAACGAGAAAGTGGTTCGTCCACGCCTGGCGGATGCCGAGTTCTTCTTTAATACCGACCGTAAACAGCGTCTGGAAGATAATCTGCCGCGTCTGGAAACCGTACTGTTCCAGAAAGAGCTGGGCACGCTGCGCGATAAAACCGATCGCATTCAGGCGCTGGCGGGCTGGATTGCCGGGCAAATTGGTGCCGACGTCAATCATGCGACCCGTGCTGGCCTGCTGTCCAAGTGTGATCTGATGACCAACATGGTGTTCGAATTTACCGACACCCAGGGCGTAATGGGCATGCACTATGCGCGTCATGACGGCGAAGCAGAAGACGTGGCCGTGGCGCTGAACGAACAGTATCAGCCGCGTTTTGCCGGTGACGATCTGCCTTCCAGTCCGGTAGCCTGCGCGCTGGCCATTGCGGACAAAATGGATACCCTGGCGGGCATCTTTGGCATCGGCCAGCATCCGAAAGGCGATAAGGACCCGTTTGCCCTACGCCGTGCTGCGCTGGGCGTGCTGCGTATTATCGTTGAGAAGAACCTGCAATTAGATCTGCAAACGCTGACTGAAGAAGCGGTTCGCCTGTACGGCAGCAAGCTGAGCAATGGCAAAGTGGTCGATGAAGTGATCGATTTCATGCTGGGTCGTTTCCGTACCTGGTATCAGGAAGAAGGCCACAGCGTGGATACTATCCAGGCCGTGCTGGCTCGTCGCCCTACTCGTCCGGCCGATTTTAACGCCCGCATGAAAGCCGTTTCCCACTTCCGGACGCTGGAGGAAGCCGCTACGCTGGCCGCCGCCAACAAGCGTGTTTCCAACATTCTGGCGAAATCCAGTGAGACGCTGAATGACAGCGTGCAGGCTTCACTGCTGAAAGAAAACGAAGAGATCCAGCTGGCAACGTATGTCTCAGCACTCAGCAGCAAACTGGCGCCTTACTTTGCAGAAGGCCGCTATCAGGATGCGCTGATCGAACTGGCGCAGCTGCGTACCGCTGTGGACAACTTCTTTGAGAAAGTCATGGTGAACGCCGATGACAGCGCGGTACGGATCAACCGTCTGACGCTGCTGGCAAAACTGCGTGAGCTGTTCCTGCAGGTAGCGGATATTTCGCTGCTGCAGTAAGGGGTTTCAGCGCGGGAAGAGCGGACAACTGTCCGCTCTTTTTTTTGGTTTTTTAATCGCGTTGACCCGCTTTCATATCAATAACAAAACGATACTTCACGTCGCCTTTCAGCATCCGTTCAAACGCCATTTCCACCTCTTCCAGGCGGATCACTTCCACGTCTGACACAATGTTGTGCTCGCCACAGAAATCCAGCATCTGCTGCGTTTCCGCAATGCTGCCGATAGAGGTGCCGGAAATACTCAGGCGCTTAAAGACGACGGGCGTCACGTTTGGCGACTTGTGTGGCGCATCCGGGATGCCGACCAGCACCAGGTGTCCATTCGTTTTCAGCGTGTTGAGGTAAGGATCGAGATCGTGCGGGGCCGCCACGCAATCGAGAATAAAGTCGAGACTGTTAGCCTGCGCCGCCATTTGCTCTGCATCTTTAGAAATCACCACGCTGCTGGCACCCAGGCGCAGCGCATCTTCGCCCTTGGCAGGCGAAGTGGTGAACAGCACGACTTCTGCACCCAGCGCGCTTGCCAGCTTGACGGCCATATGGCCCAGGCCGCCCAGACCGATAACGCCTACACGTTGGCCGGGCTGAATGTTCCAGTGTTTAAGCGGCGACCAGGTAGTGACGCCCGCGCACAGCAGCGGCGCGACCGCGCTCAGCGTCAGATTCTCCGGCACGTTCACTACGAATTTGCTGTCCACTACGATGCTGTCAGAGTAGCCACCAAAGGTTTTGCCGCCGATAACTTTTTCTTCGCCGTTATAGGTGGCGGTAAAACCCGCTTCGCAATACTGCTCTTCGCCCTGATGACACTGGGAACAGTGGCCGCAGGCGTCAACCATCACGCCGACCCCCACCAGATCGCCTGCTTTAAAGGCGCTAACGTCGCTGCCGGTAGCGATAATGCGGCCTACAATCTCATGGCCAGGCACCAGTGGAAAGGTGCTGACGCCCCATTCGTTGCGTGCCATATGCAGATCGGAATGGCAAACGCCGCAGTAATGAATATCGATATGCACATCGCCGGATTGCAGTTCACGGCGCTGGAATTCAAAAGGTTCGAGTGAAGTGGTGGCAGATTTCGCTGCCAGGCCTTTAACCTGCATGTGGCTATCCCCTGTTGGGCAAAGCGGCGTAGAGTAGAGAAATGCGCAGGCCGGGGCAAGCCAGAATTGTAAACGGAGCCGGATAATCGGACTCGTTAAAAACATAAAACCCGCCAGAGGGCGGGTTTTTCAACAACGGGTACAGCATGCTGCTGTCCTGCCTGCTTTTTACTATCCCAGCAGCTCACGGCTGAGACAAGGATTTGATTGGATCAACAGCATTAATTTTTGAGCACTGCGCGAAGGTTTACTGCGCTTCGCTTCCCAGCTCTTAACCGAGGAAACACT
>Ga0157358_1000073_pt1 | contig 38366 bp, 42 predicted proteins | sample AttcapACBM2_FD_111484 | JGI IMG/M metagenome (GOLD analysis project Ga0157358, IMG submission 111484) | Fungus gardens microbial communities from leaf cutter ant in Botucatu, State of São Paulo, Brazil - Atta capiguara ACBM2 | ecosystem: Host-associated > Fungi > Mycelium > Unclassified ... | reverse complement strand
TGCGTTAAACGCCACATCAGCGTAATGCAGAGAGAGGCCAGACCAAATGAGAGTTTGATTTATAAAGTAAAATCCAGAGATATCCCCGACTTAGAGGTCGGGGATGCTTAAGCGGGGTTACTTAATTGCCGCGCGCTGGCCAACCGCAACGCGAGAACGCTTAACGCGTTTTGAATAGACAGCAGTTATCACTGGCACCAGCACAGAGGTGACAATCACCGACGTCGCCACCAGCGCGGTGGCGGCTGGCGCAACCGGTTTAAACTGCGGCAGCATTTCCGCTATCAGCACCGGCGTCGCCACCGCCGCGCCCGCCGTGCTCGATGCGGCGATGCCTGCGGTGCCGTCGCCGCCGCCGATCAGCCGGTCGGCGATAATCAGTGGAATGCCGGTAATGATGATGACCGCCACGCCCAGCAGAATGCCCAGCAGGCCCGTTTGCGCGATCACCGTGAGGTCAATGGTATTGCCCAGCGCGAAGGCGAAGAAGGGAATAAGCGTGTGCACCGCTTTGCCGAAAAACTCCCGCAGTTCCGGATCCAGATTGCCGAGGGCAAAGCCGATCAGGAACGGCAGGACCGCGCCGACGAAGACGTGCGGTTCAAAAGAGGCGATGCCGGCGGTGCCGAGGATCACCATGGTCATCAGCGGGCCCGACTCCAGCGACATCAGCACAAAGGCGCCCGCCTCTTCTTTGCTGCCGTACTGCTGCATGATGGAGGCGTAGAGGCCGCCGTTGGTCATATCCATCGCCGCCACCAGTGCCAGCGTCGAGAGCCCGGCGAACATGCCGACCTCGACGCCGTTCTCCGGCACGACGCGGGACGCGATCGCCGCCACGATCCAGGCCACCGCGATTTTAGTGATCACCAGCGTGCCCGACTTGCGCAGGACCGTGCCGGTGGCGCTTAGCTTGATAGAGGCGCCCATACAGAAGAACCAGATGGCGAGGATCGGCACCGTACCGGTCATCAGGCCATTGCTGAAGGAACCCAGGTATTTGCCGGCGCCAGGCGTCAGCGTGTGGCAAAGCGCGCCGAGAAAGAGCGGGATGAGCATCATGCCGCCAGGAATTTTATCGATAGCACGTTTGATATGCATAAGGGATCACCTTTGCTGTCCAGAGGGAGGTGCGTTTTTTATGCCCGAGGGCGTGACAGCAAAGTACGGGTCGCTGCGAGGGAAAACAGTGATCGCCTCGTAAAAATGAAACGACGTTTTATTTTTAGTGCCAGTATGTTTCGTTATTTTGATCGACGTCGCCATACCAGCGAAATCGCTAAGGAGATTAGCGGTTGTTCCAGATGCACGCAGGCGGCATCAACCGAAGGCAAAGTGGTGTCGATTCCCTTGATGCGGAACGCCTTACCCTCCGGTGATGCCGCCTGCGTGTTGATGCTTGCGTCATCTTTAACATCATTGATGCGGCAGATTACTCTTTTTGGCCGTACCAGGCGTTTTTGCCGTGCTTACGCAGGTAGTGCAGGTCGAGCAGCGTCTGATTAATCGGCGGCAGGTCGGCGCGCAGCTGCTGGCTGAACAGCCCCATATAGGCCACCTCTTCCAGCACTACGGCGCTGTGCACCGCTGCATGGGCGTCGCGTCCCCAGGCGAACGGCCCGTGTGAGTTCACCAGCACCGCCGGAATGGCGCTGGGCGAAAGATCGCGCTGGGCGAAGGTCTCGATAATGACGCCGCCGGTGTTCCACTCGTAGTCGCGCTGAATTTCATCGTCGTACATGGCGCGGGTACAGGGAATTTCGCCATAAAAATCGTCCGCGTGCGTGGTGCCCCAGGCGGGGATCGCGCGACCAGCCTGCGCCCAGATGGTGGCGTGGCGCGAATGGGTATGCACGATGCCGCCAATCTCCGGCCAGGCCAGATAGAGCGCGCGGTGGGTGGCGGTATCGGACGAAGGACGCTTATTTCCCTCAACAATCTCGCCGCTGGCGAGATCGACCACCACCATATCGTCGCGCTGCATGCTGGCATAGCTGACGCCCGAAGGCTTGATCACCAGTAAACCCTGCTCGCGATCCACCGCGCTAACGTTGCCCCAGGTAAAGGTCACAAGGTTGTAGCGCGGCAAATCAAGGTTCGCTTCCAGAACCTGCTGTTTGAGTTGTTCCAGCATTGTTTTCTCCTGCTCAGATTGATCTCTGAATTGTGCAGGCGCTGGCTAAAAAGTTTATGGAGAGACTGGCTGGAAAAGAGGCGGAAAACGGCTGATAAATAAAAAATGTGGCGCGAATTAGGAATCTTCCATCTTCGGAAAATTTGCATAAGGCTTAGAATTCACTCATGCAATGGGCGGATCTATTTGCCGACTGCATTTATCTGCCCGAGACAACATTGTCCATAGTGAAAGGCATATCGGCATCTTCAGGGAAGAAGCGATGGCGTAATACGGGTAGATATAAGAACAGAGGAAAAAAACACCTATACTGAGTGTGTTGCCTCTGTGAGCACAATCAAGGAGAAGTTTATGACAACAACCATGAAACGTATTACCGCAGCTGTTTTGGCTACCACTTTAGTTGTCGCGCTGAGCGGCTGTTCCAACTGGTCAAAACGCGATCGTAACACCGCTATTGGCGCCGGCGCTGGCGCAATTGGTGGTTCGGTGTTAACGCACGGCAGCGCGCTCGGCACGCTGGGCGGCGCGGCGGTGGGCGGCGTTATCGGTCATCAGGTCCATTAATGACCGCAAAGCCGTTTTAATAATAAAAGGCTACACAGCGTATCAACATAACCATCGGGCTACAGACGTAGCCCGATTTTTATTTAACCGCCCGCCAGCTTGACCTTCAACCCTTTCGCTTCCAGCAGCTGTTTAAGCAGATCGCGTTTATCGCCCTGGATTTCGATAACGCCCTCTTTCACCGACCCGCCGCAGCCGCATTTTTTCTTCAGCTCCGCGCCCAGCTTGTTCAGGGCGTCGTCGTCGAGATCGAGTCCGGTAATCAGGCAGACGCCTTTGCCTTTGCGGCCGCTGGTCTGACGCTGAATGCGCACGATGCCGTCGCCTTTCGGGCGTTCGACCTTCTCTTGCGGCTGCTCGATGCGGCCCGTATCGGTGGAGTAGACCAGAGGATTGTCGCGGCTCATGAGGACTCCTTAAGCGAGGTTAAAATAGCTGACAGCGTGGCGGCGGGATCGGCCGACTGGGTAATCGGACGCCCGATCACCATATAGTCTACCCCTGCCTGCTGCGCCTGCTGCGGCGTCATGATGCGGCGCTGATCGCCGGCGTCGCTGCCTGCCGGACGGATGCCCGGCGTCACCAGCGCGAAATCGGCGCCGATAGCGGTTTTGAAACGCGCGGCCTCATGGGCGGAACAGACCACACCGTCGAGGCCGCACTCGCGGGTCAGCTTCGCCAGGCGTTCCGCCTGTTCGGCGGGCGACAGAGTAATGCCGAGGCCGCGCAGATCCTCGGCGTCCATGCTGGTTAACACCGTGACGGCGATCAGCAGCGGCGCATCCTTGCCGAACGGCAGCAGCGCTTCGCGCGCGGCGTTCATCATGCGCGCGCCGCCGCTGGCGTGCACGTTCACCATCCAGACGCCCAGATCGGCCGCCGCGGCGACCGCATGAGCGGTAGTGTTGGGAATGTCGTGGAATTTAAGGTCGAGAAAGACCTCGAAGCCGCGCTGCTGCAGATCCTTCACCAGCGCCGGGCCAAACAGCGTGAACATCTCCTTGCCGACTTTTAAGCGGCAGCTCTGCGGATCAATCTGGTCGACGAAACGCAATGCGCTGTTGAGATCGTGATAATCGAGCGCCACCACAATGGGCGACGCGGTCACGGTTGACGATAAAGGCATGGCATTTCCTCGTAGTTGACGGCGACAGGCAAAGGGACAAACGGCAAGCATTCTACCCGCGCCTCTCGCCAGGGACAACGTTTGCGGCGCCCTTGCCGCCTGCATGGCGACAAGTTGCACATTGCCGCGCAGAGGTTCCTGATGCGTCAATAGTATGTTGTAACTAAGGAGAGTTGCAGCATAAAACGGCGCGACGATCGGCTATTGACCGTCGAGTCCGCGGATCGGTTTGACCGAAGACCAGGTGCGGCAGGAAGGACAGTGCCAGTAGAGCGCGTGAGCGGTAAAGCCGCATTTCTGGCAGCGATAGCGCGGCTTGGTGCGGATCTGCTCGCCGACCATGTCGCGCAGCACCATCAGGCTCTCTTTGGCGCGTCCGTCTTCCGCTTCGTGCAGGTGGAAGTCCATCAGGCGATGAAAAACGCGCATGGTGGGATGACGCTGCAGCTGACGGTTGATATAGAGCTGCGCCGCTTCCGGCCCTTCATGGCGCTCGAGAATATCCGACATATAGAGTTCAGCCGCCGCGCCGGTGTTCTCATCTACGCAGCGCTGCAGAAAGGCCGCCCAGGCATCGGGCTGATTCAGCCGCTGATAGCAGGTTTCCAGCATCGGCAGCGTTTCGCTCACCAGCTCTTTATCCTGATCCAGCACGCGCTGTAGATGGTCGATCGCTTTAGCGTACTCGCCTTTTTCAATCAGGATACGCCCCATCATGATTGACACGCGCGCGCTCTGGCGATCGGCCGCCTCGCCCTTTTTCAGCAGGCTCATGGCGCGATCGAGATCGTCGCTGCTCATCGCCTGTAATGCCAGCTCGCAGTAGAAGTGGGCGATCTCCCCTTTCTGCTTGTCTTTGCCTAGCTTCACCAGCCGCTCGGCAACCTCTATCGCCTGATGCCAGTCGCTGGTCGCCTGATGGATCAGCAGCAGCTGCTGCAGCGCGCTGATGCGGAAGTCGGTTTCATCCGTCAGCTGCTTGAACATATCTTCGGCGCGATCGTAAAGCCCGGCGGCCATATAGTCGCGACCCAGCTGCTGGATCGCCAGCAGGCGCTGATCGTAGTTGAGGGAAGCGCTCTCCATTAGCGACTGGTGAATGCGTATCGCGCGATCCACCTCGCCCCGCGAACGGAACAGATTGCCCAGCGTCAGGTGCGCCTCCACCGTGCCGCTGTCCTCTTTCAGCATATCGAGAAAGAGATCGACCGCTTTGTCCTGCTGGTTGGAGAGCAGAAAGTTAACGCCTGCGACGTAATCCCGCGACAGGCGACTCGCTTCCTGTTGCTTGTCCTGTTGCGCGCTGCGTCGCCCCATATACCAGCCGTAAGCCGCAGCGACGGGCAATAACAGAAACAGCAATTCATGCATGGAGGACTATTCCCGACCCGCGACGGCGGTCGATGAGGCGGCAGGCGGCGCGCTTTTATCCAGCTGCGTCTGCATACGTTTGATTTTGCGCTGCGCATGCCCCAGCGAGACGCGGACGCGCAGCCAGAAGAGACCGCAGATGGCCCAGCCCAGCACAAAGCCCGCGCCGAACAGCGCAGCCAGCAGCGTAGAGATACGGAATTCGCCCTGCGCCAGCAGATAATTGAAGGTGATGACCTGGTCGTTATGCGCGCCTAAGGTGACGGAAATGATAAAAATGACCAATACCACTAAGAAAATCAGCAAATATTTCACAGTGCATCCTGTTGTGAGGTTATCCGGTAGAAGTATGCCAAAAAAGCGGCAACAATGCTGCTCCCTGCAGCGCCAGGCGCATCGCTTTTACGCAAGCGCAATCAATAATATGGGGATAAAGTCCGGAATTACAATCCGTTTTCCCGCTGCGCCACTTCCTTTCGCTCTTCCGGCGGCAAGGTAAGCGGGCCGCAAAAGCGCTGCGCCAGCCAGGTGGCGAAGGAGACCAGCAGCCAGGAGAGCGCCACCGCCACCGCCAGATCGCCCGGCCAGTGCATGCCCAGCAGCAAACGGCTGGCCATTACCGCGCCCGCCCAGACGCCGACCACCGCAATGGTGACGTAGCGGCGGCGCGGCCAGAGCAGGCTCAACACCAGCAGCGCCCAGCTGGCGGCGAACAGCGTATGGCCGGAAGGAAAAGCGAAGCCGGTTTCAAACGCCCAGTGGCGCTTCAGCCAGCCTGGCAGCATCCGGTCGCTGGCGAGCAGCTGATCGACCCGCTGACCGCGCTCTTTACGCGTCATGCTGTAAAACTCGCGATCGTCGAGGCCGTGGTTATGCTCGAGCCAGACGACATACGGGCGCGGCTCCTGAACCTGATCCTTGATATAGGATTTGGTGTATTGCCCGGTGAGAATGGTGGCGTTCATGATCACCAGCAGCAGCAGCGCCGGCTTGAGGCGAAAGCGCAGGCACCAGAGCACCCAGAGACTGAGCAACAGGCTGGTCAGGGTGCCCCAGGGGCGGGTCACGGTTTCGGTCATCCAGTAAAGGACACGCAGCAGCGCATCGCTTTCGCCGGGCTGCCAGCGCCAGCCGGTCGCCCAGACCACGAGCGGAATGATCATCAGCAGCAACATGCCTGCCGTAGTGCGACGCAAAATCTGCAGCATCCTTTCTCCTCTGGTACGGCCTCATATTGCCGCTTGCAAATAACTTTATCTTAAAAAATAATAACATAACTTGTTGCGCATTGGATAATCGTGCTTTATCACTACAATCGCTCTGACAAATTACCAGCCCAACTTCACGTTGTGGCACAATATTGCCAATTTTTTCAGGCCATACTGGCCTGTGCGCTGTTTTAGAATAGCGCATCCTCTGAAGGTTCTGGAGAGTCACATGCAGCTTAAACGGGTGGCAGAAGCCAAACTGCCCACGCCCTGGGGCGATTTCCTCATGGTAGGTTTTGAAGAACTGGCGACCGGTCACGATCACGTCGCGCTCATTTTCGGCGACATCAGCGATAACACGCCCGTGCTGGCGCGCGTTCATTCGGAATGCCTGACCGGCGACGCGCTGTTCAGTTTACGCTGCGACTGTGGTTTTCAACTGGAAGCGGCGCTGAACGCCATCGCCGAAGAGGGTCGCGGCGCACTGCTCTATCATCGTCAGGAAGGCCGCAATATCGGCTTGCTGAACAAGATCCGCGCCTATGCGCTGCAGGATAAAGGCTATGACACCGTCGAAGCTAACCATCAGCTCGGCTTTGCGGCGGACGAGCGCGACTTCACGCTGTGCGCCGATATGTTTAAGCTGCTGGGGGTGAACGAAGTACGTTTGCTGACCAATAATCCGCGTAAGGTGGAGATCCTCAGCGAAGCGGGCATCAATATCGTTGAGCGCGTGCCGCTGATCGTCGGTCGCAACCCGAAGAATGCGCACTACCTGGATACTAAAGCCGCGAAGATGGGCCATCTGCTGCCGAAGTCGGAATAACGGGTCTCAGCTTCTATGTTGAGACGCGGGCGGCAGGGCTCGAGGAGTAAAGCGACCTGCGCCATGAATGGCGCAGGTCGAACGGACAAAGGTTGAGTCTTTTACGGCGTTGCGTTTAGTTAAGCATATTGCGAATAACGTAGTGCAGGATGCCGTCGTTGCGGTAGTAGGTCAGTTCGTTGCCGGTATCGATGCGGCAGCGCGTCTCGAGCGTCTCCCGCGTGCCGTCCGGGCGCGTCATCGTGACCTGCACCGTGCAGCCCGGCTGCAGCTGCGACAGGTTTTCGATATCAAACACCTCTTCGCCGGTCAGCTGCAGCGTTTTACGCGTCACGCCCGGCGCGAACTCCAGCGGCAGAATGCCCATGCCGTTCAGGTTGGAGCGGTGAATACGTTCGAACGACTCGGCGATCACTACGCACACCCCCTGTAAACGCGGGCCTTTCGCCGCCCAGTCGCGGCTTGAACCGGAGCCATACTCTTTACCGGCAATCACCGCCAGCGGCGTGCCCTCCTGCTGATACTTCATCGCCGCATCATAAATCGCCAGCTGTTCGCCGCTGGGGATATGGCGCGTATAGCCGCCTTCAACCCCGGGCACCATCTCGTTGCGAATACGGATATTGGCGAAGGTGCCGCGCATCATCACTTCATGGTTGCCGCGTCTTGAGCCGTAGGAGTTAAAGTCGGCGCGGTCGACGCCGTGAGACTGGAGATAGCGTCCCGCCGGACTGTCCGCTTTGATGCTGCCAGCGGGCGAAATATGGTCAGTGGTCACGGAATCGCCGAGCATCGCCAGCACGCGCGCCCCTTTAATATCTTCAACCGGTTTCGGCTCGCGCGCCATATCGTCAAAGAACGGCGACAGGCGAATATAGGTAGAGCCCTCGTCCCACGCATAGGTGGCCGCTTCGCTCACTTTGATCGCCTGCCACTCTTTGGTGCCGTAGAACACCTCGGCGTACTCTTTATGGAACATGTCGCTGGTCACCTGCTGCACCGCAGTGGCGATCTCTTCCGGCGACGGCCAGATATCCTTCAGGAAAACGTCCCTGCCCTGCGCATCCTGCCCCAGCGGCTCGGTCTGCAGATTAATCTTCATATTGCCCGCCAGCGCGTAGGCGACCACCAGCGGCGGCGACGCCAGCCAGTTGGTTTTCACCAGCGGATGGATACGGCCTTCGAAGTTGCGGTTGCCGGAGAGCACGGCGCCGACGGTCAAATCGCCCTCTTTAATCGCGGCTTCAATCTCGTCGGGCAGCGGCCCGGAGTTACCGATACAGGTGGTGTAGCCGTAGCCCACCAGGTTGAAGCCGAGCTTGTCGAGATAAGGCGTCAGCTGCGCGACCGCCAGATAGTCGGAAACCACTTTGGAACCCGGCGCCAGCGAGGCTTTCACCCAGGGCTGACGCTTCAGGCCGCGCTCAACCGCTTTTTTCGCCAGCAGCCCCGCCGCCATCAGCACGCTCGGGTTAGAGGTGTTGGTGCAGGAGGTAATGGCGCTGATCACCACGGCGCCGTCCTCGATCTCATGGCTGAGACCGGTGCGGCTGTCGGTATAGGTGACAGATTTATGCGCCGGCTGGCTGTGATTCACCTCCAGCTCGTTGCTGGCGTTGAACGCGGCAGGCACATCGCCAAGGGAAACGCGATCCTGCGGACGTTTGGGGCCGGCGATACTCGATTCTACGCTGTCCATATCAAGCGCCAGCGAACTGGTGAAGATCGGCTCGTCGCCCGGATTGCGCCACAGCCCCTGGGTTTTGGCATAGGCTTCCACCAGCGCGACCTGCTCGGCATCGCGCCCGGTCAGCGTCAGATAGCCTAGCGTGACGTCGTCGACCGGGAAGAATCCGCAGGTTGCGCCATATTCCGGGGCCATATTGGCGATAGTCGCGCGATCGGCCAGCGGCAGATCTGCCAGACCGTCGCCGTAGAACTCCACAAACTTGCCGACTACGCCATGCTTACGCAGCATCTGGGTCACGGTCAGCACTAAATCGGTGGCGGTTATACCGGGACGCAGCTTGCCGGTCAGCTTAAAGCCGACCACGTCCGGGATCAGCATGGATACCGGCTGTCCAAGCATCGCCGCCTCGGCTTCGATGCCGCCGACGCCCCAGCCCAGCACGCCAAGCGCATTGATCATGGTGGTATGCGAGTCGGTGCCGACCAGCGTATCTGGCCAGGCGAACTGTTTGCCGTCGATCTGCTCATGCCAGACCGATTTGCCGAGATACTCCAGGTTCACCTGGTGACAGATGCCGGTGCCCGGCGGCACGACGCGGAATTTATTAAAGGCCTTCTGGCCCCAGCGTAAAAAGACATAGCGCTCATGGTTGCGCGCCATTTCCAGCTCAACGTTCTCTTCAAACGCGCTGTCGTCGCCAAAGTGATCCACGGTAACGGAGTGGTCGATAACCAGATCCACCGGCGAGAGCGGATTGACCTTCGCCACGTCGCCGCCGAGGCGCTTCACCGCCTCGCGCATCGCCGCCAGATCCACCACCGCCGGCACGCCGGTAAAATCCTGCATCAGCACGCGCGCAGGACGATAGGCAATCTCTCGATCGGCATGCGCATTTTGCTGCCAGCCAACCAGCGCCTGAATATCCTCTTCCGTCACGGAATCGCCATCCTGCCAGCGCAGGAGATTCTCCAGCAGCACTTTTAACGATTTGGGAAGGCGGTCGATGTTGCCGAGGTGTTGGGCGGCGCGGGGAAGACTGAAAATATGATACTGCTGCTTGTCGACCTGCAGCGTGTCCCGACTCTGCTCGCGTAGGGTGTCCGACATAGCTCCTCCTTTTCTTATCGTGATCGCGGTAACCTCAGAGAGAACAAGGTTTATGTTAAAGATAGACTACATTTTCTTTAACGTTTTGATTACAACACGAAATGCTACACCATTGTGCAGACAAACGAAAACGCCCCGCAGAGTATGCGGGGCGTTAGCGAAAAGAATAAGGAGAAATACCGCTTTCAGGTTATACAGCAATCCATACGGCCGCAGCCCAGAATGCAAACGAGAATGCATATGCGCTCAGCCAGGAGATCTTAATGCTATTGAAAGTCATATTCATACGTCACTCCTCCCGAATTCGGGCGTAAAAAAATCCTGCAGTCATCGGTTAGATGACACCTTTTTTTATGCTGAGTGTAAAAGAGTGGGCTTTTAATTTGCCCGCCGGATAACCGGAAAGAAGTATTACGCTGGCGAAGCCAGTTACGCTGACAGCTTATTTGGCTTTCGTGTCCATGAAAGACTCGATGAAGTGACGCTGATTTTCACTCAGTTCCCAGCTATCCGGGATAGTCACTTTGTGTTCCGTCACGCTGCTCTCTTTGCCTTTACAGGCTGGCGCCTGGAGCTGTGGCGCGGATAACGACTGTTTACGGCTGAGTGTGTTTGCCCACATGGTTTAACCCCATATACGCCAGATCATCAGTGCTACAACTACCCAGAACAGCGCAGAAGCAGCTATTACGGTTAACCAGGCCTTGCGACGGGTGTTACCAGAGCGCTCAACCTTGGTGCTTTTTGCCCGGAAGTCCGGTTGTACAGTCAGTCTCGTAGCCATAGTTTTTGATAATCACTCTCAATAAAACGATTGATAACATCGATTAAGATTTAGGACGAATCCTAAACTCATTAAGGCCGAAAATCCAGTTATTTTTATTGAGCACAACGATTAACGCTATTAATCAACGTGGCCTGAAAACTTAAGGAATAATGAACCGCGACACATTTCCTTAATTGAATTATTAGATTGCAAATTTGAGTTAAATTGCGATTAGGGCCATTTCAAATTTGAGTTAACTTTATAAGTCCTGATAAAAAGCGCTTTCACATCAGGTCTTAACTGGAGTATGGGAATAATCCTGGCGTGGCGCAAAGCGGCAAAGTTAAAATTGTGTACTGTTTCTCATTTAAGTAACGCAAACAGAAAAACATGTGATCGATGTTTCATTTACAAAAAAATAATAACTTTTTTCGACATTAAGGTGGCGCTAACGTCTACGGACAAAAAAGGCTGCCTGAGCAGCCTTTAGCAATGCTAAACGAAACGCGGTGTTACTTAAACGGCAGCTTGATATCTTTGAACATCGCTTCGATATCTTCGTTGGAGCGCAGCGCGACCGCCGCATCGACCACGTCACGCGTCAGGTGCGGCGCAAAGCGTTGAATAAAATCATACATATAGCTACGTAAAAAGGTGCTGCGTCGGAAGCCGATTTTCGTGGTGCTGTTGGTGAAAATTTCCGCCGCCTCGATGCGTACCAGGTCAGGATCGGCGAGGGGATCGACCGCCATGCTGGCGATAACGCCGACGCCCAGGCCTAAGCGAACATAAGTTTTAATAACGTCTGCGTCGGTGGCGGTGAAAACAATGCGTGGCGTCAGACCTGCGCGGTTAAAAGCGGTATCCAGCTCCGAGCGCCCGGTAAAGCCGAAGGTATAGGTCACCAGCGGATATTCCGCCAGCTCTTCGATAGAGACCTGGCCCTTGCCCGCCAGCGGATGATCGGGCGTCACCACAATGGCGCGATTCCAGTGGTAGCACGGCAGCATAATCAAATCGTCGTAGAGATGCAGCGCTTCGGTGGCGATAGCGAAATCGGCGTTGCCTTTGGAGACCGCTTCGGCGATCTGCGTCGGCGAGCCCTGATGCATATGCAGTGAGACGCGCGGATAGCGCTCGATAAAGCCCTTAATGACGCCAGGCAATGCATAGCGCGCCTGGGTATGGGTTGTCGCCACATAGAGCGATCCCCTATCCGGCCAGGTATGCTCTCCCGCCACCGATTTTATCGCATCGACTTTGGACAACACCTCGCGGGCGATGCGAATGATCTCCTCGCCGGCCGGCGTGACCTGGGTTAAATGCTTGCCGCTGCGTGCAAAGATCTGCACGCCCAGCTCATCCTCCAGCATGCGCACCTGCTTACTGATGCCCGGCTGAGAAGTGTAAAGCCCTTCTGCTGTCGAAGAGACGTTCAGGTTGTGATTAACCACTTCGACGATATAGCGCAACTGCTGCAATTTCATATCTGTTCCATCCCAGTAAGCTACAGAGCAGCATCCCCGATTGACGTATTTTCGCCGGATCGGTGAGAAAAGAGGCAAAGCACAGGAACATGTCGGAAATGCTATAACCACTATATCATCGCGAGGAGGAATGTAGAACGTTTTGATATAAGGCTAAGAAAAAGGCCAGCATTGCTGGCCTTAGATAAAGAGAGGAGATTACTTTTTCGCTTCCTGCCACTTGCCGTCGATATAAAACGCTGACCAGCCTGTGGCTTTGCCCTCTTTCTCGGAGGCGACATACTGCTGTTTGGTTTTACGGCTAAAGCGCACCATCGTCTTGTTGCCGTCGGCATCGGTCGCAGGCGCCTCAGCCAGGTAGCGCAGTTTTTCCGGCAGGCGATCTTTAAAGCGCTGCAGCTCTTCCACTAACGGCGCGCGGGTTTCGCGCGATTTCGGGAAGGTATTGGCTGCCAGGAACACACCCGCCGCCCCGTCACGCAGCACGAAATAGGCGTCCGATTTCTCGCACGGCAGTTCAGGCAGCGGCACCGGATCTTCCTTCGGCGGCGCAACCTCGCCGTTACGCAGGATTTTACGCGTATTCTTACAGTCGTCGTTGGTACAGGCCATATACTTGCCGAAGCGCCCCATTTTCAGGTGCATTTCCGACCCGCACTTCTCGCACTCCACCACCGGACCGTCGTAACCTTTGATGCGGAATTCGCCCTGCTCGATCTCGTAGCCGTCGCACTCTGGGTTATTACCGCAGACGTGCAGCTTGCGCTGCGGATCGATCAGGTAGCTGTCCATCGCCGTGCCGCACTTCTGGCAGCGGCGACGGGCGCGCAGCGCGTTGGTTTCAGCGTCGTCGCCTTCCAGTACGTTCAGCACTTCGTTTTCCGGGATCAGGTTGATGGTCTGCTTGCAGCGCTCTTTCGGCGGCAGCGCATAGCCCGAACAGCCGAGGAAGACGCCGGTGCTGGCGGTGCGGATACCCATCTTGCGTCCGCAGGTCGGACAGTCGATAGAGGTGAGCACCATCGGGTTCGGCTGCATGCCGCCCTCTTCCTGATCTTTCTCCGCTTTGTCCAGCTGCTGAGTAAAGTCGCTAAAGAAGTTATCCAGCACGCCTTTCCATTCCGCCTCGTTATTGGCGACGCGGTCAAGGCTGTCTTCCATGGTGGCGGTAAAGTCGTAGTTCATCAGATCGCGGAAGTTCTCTTCCAGCCGATCGGTGACGATCTCGCCCATCTTCTCGGCATAGAAACGGCGGTTTTCCACGCGTACGTAGCCGCGATCCTGAATGGTCGAGATAATGGCGGCGTAGGTAGAGGGACGGCCGATGCCGCGCTTCTCCAGCTCGCGCACTAGCGAGGCTTCGCTGAAGCGCGCCGGCGGCTTGGTGAAGTGCTGGCTCGGCGTCAGCTGCTGCAGCTCGAGCGTTTCGCCTTTGGCGACGTGCGGCAGCGTGCGGTCTTCATCGTTTTTACGCAGCGCAGGCATCACGCGCGTCCAGCCGTCGAAGCGCAGCGTGCGCCCTTTCGCCTTCAGCCTGAAGCCGGCGGCAGCAACGGTAAGCGTGGTGGAATCGTACTGCGCCGGCATCATCTGACAGGCGACGAACTGACGCCAGATCAGCTGGTAGAGCTTCTGTGCGTCCGCTTCCATATCCTTGAGCTTTTCCGCCACGACGTTGACGTCGGAAGGACGGATCGCTTCGTGCGCTTCCTGGGAGTTCTCTTTACTGGCGTAGGTGTTCGCCGTCTCCGGCAGATACTTTTTGCCGAAGTTTTTGTCGATGTAGCCGCGCGCCATCGCCAGCGCATCCTGACTCAGGTTGGTAGAGTCGGTACGCATGTAGGTAATGTGGCCCGCTTCATACAGGCGTTGCGCCATCATCATGGTTTTCTTGACGCCGAAACCGAGTCGCGTACTCGCCGCCTGCTGCAGCGTCGAGGTAATAAAGGGAGCGCCAGGCTTGCTGCTGGTCGGTTTATCTTCGCGATCCACTACTTCATAGCGGGCGTTTTCCAGCAGCGCGACCGCGGCCTGGGTCTGCTCGCCGTTGACCGGACGGAACGGGCTGTCGTTCTGGTGGGTGACCGCCATCGCCAGCAGATCGCCTTTCGCGGTATGCAGATCGGCGTTCAGCTCCCAGTACTCTTCCGGCACGAACGCTTTGATTTCCCGTTCGCGCTCAACTACCAGGCGCACCGCCACGGACTGGACGCGACCGGCAGAAAGGCCGCGCGCAATTTTTTTCCACAGCAGCGGCGAAACCATATAGCCGACGACGCGGTCCATAAAGCGACGCGCCTGCTGGGCGTTGACGCGGTCGATATTCAGTTCGCCCGGCGTTTCGAACGCCTGACGAATCGCATTTTTAGTGATTTCGTTAAACACCACGCGGCTAAAGCGCTTGTCGTCGCCGCCGATCACTTCCCGCAGGTGCCAGGCGATGGCTTCCCCTTCGCGGTCAAGGTCGGTTGCGAGATAGATGTGGTCGGCGTTCTGCGCCAGCGCTTTCAGTTCGGAGACGACTTTTTCCTTGCCGGGCAGGATCTGATAATCCGCTTTCCAGCCGTGATAGGGGTCAACGCCCATACGGCTGACCAGCGCGGCCTTTTCATCTTTTTTAACTTTTTTCGCTTTTTTGTCGCCGGCCCCGTCAGCACTCTTTTTCGCGGTTGAACCACTGGTCGGCAAATCACGGATATGACCGACGCTGGATTTCACCACGTAGTCACTACCGAGGTATTTATTGATTGTTTTGGCCTTTGCCGGGGACTCAACGATGACGAGTGCTTTACCCATATGTACCTTTACCTAATGAAAACGTCCTGATAAACGGGAGAGGATTTGATGCCCAGAAACCCAGTGGGTTCAATATTGTTGCGCCTTTTTTGCTTTTCAAGGCTGCGGGGTCAATCTCGGGCCAGCTGGCATATGTTTATGCAAGGGTATGAATAAGAGCGACTTTTTCATCTGACACAATCACACTTCCCGGTGTGATCTCCCTGAAATCTGAATCGCCCACACTCTACCTGATAAAATTCGTTACGCAACTTAATTAGCACTCAGTTGAATTTTGCGCCAGATTTTCACGCGTTTTGCTGATTTGCCGCGCAGCGGTTTTGGCACGTAATATAGAAAGGATTTTATGGATGTCAAAAAGGGGGATATTCAATGCAGAAAAATACGCAACCCATTTCACGCCAGGCGCTACTGGAAAAAGCCAATGCGCTTATTCAGGAACACGACGATTATTTTGCCGGTCTTCAAGCCGACGAAGTGATTCAACAGGGCGACGTGCTGGTGTTTCGCGGCCCCTTTTTCCTTGATGACGAAGGGCTGCCGACGGCGAAGACCACGGCGGTGTTTAACGTTTTTAAATATCTGGCGCTGACGCTCTCGTCACGCTATCACCTGGCGTAAAAAACCTGGCCCTGATAGCAAAAACGCATTCCTGCGTGCTCGTCCCGCGCACTCCCTTGCGCGGAACGTTTTGCTCTTTGGGCTCAGACCTCCGCCTGCAGGCTGGCCGTTAAAGCAGCGGCTTCTCGCCGCGCTGCCACCACTTCATCAGCAGGCGTTCTGCGACCGAGCCGGCGCTGTGGGTGACGCGGTCGATCATCTTGCGGCGACGCGCATAGTGCACGCCCAGCACGTTAAACACATCCATCTGACTGATGATCAGCTCGTCGCTGGTGCTGATATCGTCAATAAGATTTAACGCCAGCGCCTGGCGGCCATACCAGTGTTCGCCCGTCGCGACTTTGTCGATATCCAGCGACGGCCGCATCTGATGCACGAACTCTTTAAACAGCAGGTGCGTTTCGTTGAGATCTTCCTGGAACTTCTCGCGACCCTCGTCGGTATTTTCGCCAAACAGCGTCAGGGTGCGCTTGTACTGCCCGGCGGTATGCAGTTCGACATCAATATCGTTGCGCTTGAGCAGACGATTGAAGTTCGGGATCTGCGCCACCACGCCGATGGAGCCAATGATGGCGAAAGGGGCCGCCACGATGCGATCCGCCACGCAGGCCATCATGTAGCCGCCGCTGGCGGCCACTTTATCTACTGCCGCCGTCAGGCGCAGACCGCGATCGCGCAGGCGCTGCAGCTGCGATGCTGCCAGGCCGTAGCCGTGCACCACGCCGCCCGGGCTCTCCAGCCGCAGCAGCACTTCGTCGCCCTTCTCCGCCACCGCCAGCACGGCGGAAACTTCTTCACGCAGCGCGGTGACTTCGCCGGCGTCCATGCTGCCCTTGAAGTCGATCACGTAGAGCGTTGGCTTCTGGCTCTCGACGACGCCCTGCTTCGCGGCGCGCTTCTCCGCCTTTGCCTTCTGCTTTTCCGCTTTTTTATGCTGCTTCAGCCACACTTTCTGCACCTGCGGCTTCATTTTAGCCAGCTGCAGATCGTCCTTCATTTGCTGATAGTCGTCGCCCAGATGCGTCAGCCGCAGCTGGCCGGCCGCCTGGCCGCGCTTGCGCAGCGCCGCGTTAACGATAATCGCCACAACGGCGGCGACGGCGATCACCACCGTCACCGCTTTAGCGAGAAATAATCCATAGCTGGAGAGTAAATCCATTCTGCCGCCTTATTAAACAGAGAATTAGCACCGATCGGAGAGTTTACCGGGTTTAGCGCCGCCCGTCGCCTGAAATACCAGCGGCCGGCACAGAAAGCGCCTGCGGATGATTGCACCCTCCGGCGAATTGAGGCATAAAGCCAAAAACCCGTTTACGCGCTCAAGGAAAAACGTCGTGCACTATCAACCGAAAAGCGACCTGCTGCAAAACCGCATCATTCTCGTCACCGGCGCCTCCGACGGCATTGGCCGCGAAGCCGCCATCACCTATGCGCGCTACGGCGCGGAAGTGATCCTGCTGGGCCGTAACCTGCCGCGGCTGGAGCAGACGCAGCAGGCGATCGCGCAGCTGGGCCTGCGCCTGGCGCACTGCGTGGTATTCGATCTGGCGCAGGCGACGCCGGCATCCTGTCAACAGCTGGCCGGCCAGCTGGCGCAGCAGTTTCCGCGCCTGGACGGCGTGCTGCACAACGCCGGCATTCTGGGCGAGATCGTGCCGCTCGCCGAGCTGGATCCGCAAATCTGGCAGCAGGTCATGAAGATTAACCTCGACGCCACCTTTTTCCTGACCCAGGCGTTGCTGCCGCTGCTGCTGAAATCAAGCGCCGGCTCGCTGGTCTTCACCACCTCCAGCGTGGGCCGCACCGGCCGCGCCGGCTGGGGTGCCTATGCGGTGTCGAAGTTCGCCACCGAAGGCATGATGCAGGTGCTGGCGGATGAGTATAAGAATCAGTCGCTGCGGGTCAACTGTATTAACCCTGGCGGCACGCGCACCAAAATGCGCGCCTCCGCCTTCCCGCAGGAAGATGCCGACAAGCTGAAAACCCCGGCCGATCTGATGCCGCTCTACCTTTATGTCATGGGCGACGACAGCCGCCGTAAAACCGGCATCAGCTTCGACGCCCAGCCCGGACGCAAGCCCGGAGCGGCAGAGTAATGGGCGACGATCGCCACCAGCAGCGGCAGCAGCGACTGAAAGAGCAGGTTGACGCGCGCATCGCCGCCGCGACGGAAACGCGCGGCATCATGATGGTCTTTACGGGCAACGGCAAAGGCAAAACTACCGCCGCCTTCGGCACCGCACTGCGCGCCGTGGGGCACGGCAAAAAGGTGGGCGTTATCCAGTTTATCAAGGGCGAATGGCCCAACGGCGAGCGCAATCTGCTGGCGCAGCACGGCGTGGAGTTTCAGGTGATGTCCACTGGCTTTACCTGGGAGACGCAGACCCGCGCCACCGACACCGCCGCCTGTCAGGCGGTATGGCAGCACGCCATGCGCATGCTGGCGGACGATACCCTGGATCTGGTGCTGCTCGACGAGATCACCTATATGGTGAGCATGGATTATCTGCCGCTGGACGATCTGGAGCGCGCGCTGGCGGCCCGTCCGGCGCGTCAGAGCGTGATCCTGACCGGGCGCGGCTGCCATCGCGCGCTCATCGAGCGCGCAGATACCGTGACCGAAATGCGGCCCGTGAAGCACGCCTTCGACGCCGGGATCCAGGCGCAGCAAGGCATCGACTGGTAGGCAAAAAAAAACGCAGCCCGTGAGCTGCGTTTTTTATTAGCCGCGTTTGCCGCCGCCGCTGTTGTTGCTGCGTCGACCGCTGCCGCTAACCTGCGTGTGGCGCTTAACTGCACGACGAATTTGATTCGCCTTGGTGCGGCGGCGATCTTTTTCCACCGCCAGCTTGGTGACCGTCTCGTCATCCATGCCTACCAGCGAGCGCAGATAGTTAACCGCCGCCAGATCCATCTCCATCCAGCCGCCGCGCGGCAAGCCTTTCGGCAGCGTGATATCGCCGTAGCGCACGCGCATCAGGCGGCTGACCTGCACGCCGACCGCTTCCCACAGGCGACGCACTTCGCGGTTGCGTCCTTCGGTCAGGGTGACGTTATACCACTGGTTGACCCCTTCGCCGCCGGCGAAGCGCAGCGTTTTAAAGGCCGCCGGGCCATCTTCCAGCTGCACCCCTTTGCTCAGCTGACGAATTTTATCGTCGTCAACCTGACCAAACACGCGCACGGCATACTCGCGCTCAACTTCGCGGCTCGGGTGCATCAGACGGTTCGCCAGCTCGCCGTCGGTGGTGAACAGCATCAGCCCGCAGGTATTGACGTCAAGACGTCCGACCGCAATCCAGCGTGAACCGCGCAGGCGCGGCAGGCGATCGAACACCGTTGGACGCCCTTCCGGATCGCTGCGGGTACAGAGTTCGCCTTCAGGCTTATAGTAGGCCAGCACGCGGCAAACCTCTGTCGCCGACTCGGCGATAGAAACCAGATGACCGTCGATGCGGATTTTCAGGGATTTGTCATTTTCAATGCGGTCGCCAAGGGTGGCGAGTTTGCCGTCGATACTGACGCGACCGGCGGCGATTTTTGCTTCGATTTCACGACGGGAACCGTGGCCTGCACGTGCCAGGACTTTCTGTAACTTTTCGCTCATAGCGGCCTCACTGTCGCCTTCCCAGGCGTCATTTGGGTTAAAATTCTTTAAAATCAATAACTTAAGTTATGACATTCCGCCTATTATACCTTTAATTTACGGTTTTGTAACCTGCTTAATCAGGATAGCCGCCGTGACTCTTATTTAACAACTGTGATCATCTTCGCAACAGATTTGCATGCAGACTTGTATGGTAGCCCCACCTCTGACATAAGGGCTACTGCTATGACTTCTCTCTCTACCCCAACCGCGCGCGATAGCGCGGCAGACGCCGACAACAAGAGCGTAATACGCCGGGTCGCCAGCGCATCCGCCATCGGCACCGCCGCGGAATATTATGATTTTTTCGCCTACGGCACCGCTGCGGTGCTGTTCTTCGGCCACCTCTTCTTTCCCAGCGATAATCCGCTGGTCAGCACCCTGGCCGCCTTCGCCACCTACGCCGTCGGCTTTCTGGCGCGACCGGTCGGCGGGATTATTTTTGGCCATATCGGCGATAAAGTGGGCCGTAAAAAAGCGCTGGTGGTCACTATTCTCATCGTCGGCCTGGGCACCTTTTGCATCGGCCTGCTGCCGACCTATGCCACCATCGGCATCTGGGCGCCGATATCTCTTATCGTTATCCGTCTGCTGCAGGGCTTCGGCGTTGGCGGCGAGCAGGCTGGCGCGGTGCTAATGACCGCGGAGTATGCGCAGCCCGCGCGGCGCGGCTATTTCGCCAGCTGGGTGCAGATTGGCGCGCCGACCGGCTTTCTGCTGCCGCTGGCGCTGTTCGCCATCCTGAACGCCATGCTGACAGCGGATCAAATGATGCGCTGGGGCTGGCGCGTGCCCTTTCTGCTGAGCGCGCTGCTGGTAATCGTCGGGCTGTTTATCCGCCTGCGCATTGACGAATCACCGGTGTTCGCCGAACTCCGCGCCACTAAAGCGGCAGAATCGCGGCCGCTGAAAGAGGTGATCCAGACTTATCCGGTGCTGGTGTTGAACGGCGTGGCGGCAAAGCTGATCGAAGCCTGCGCCTTCGCGCTGTTTACGGTGATCATTCTGGCATGGGGCAAAGCGAACCAGCTCGACAACAATATTCTGATGGAGAGCATGATTGTGGCGGTGATACTGGAAATTTTCGCTATTCCGCTGATGGGCGCGCTTTCCGATCGCATCGGCCGCAAACCGGTTTATCTGCTAGGCGCGCTGCTGATCGTGCTCTCCATCGTGCCCTTTTTCCTCGCCCTGCAGCAGAACAGCTACTGGCTGACGCAGATTGCCATGATCGTGGCGCTGACGCTGGGCCACAGCATGTGTTACGCGCCGCAGGCGTCGTGGTTCCCCGAACTTTTTCCTACCCATATCCGCTGCAGCGGCATTGCGGTGATCTGGCAAATCGGCTCGTTGATCGGCAGCGGCATTCTCGGCCTGGCCGCGGTTAAAATCCTGCAGGTCACAGACGGCCACTGGTATGGGCTGGCGATCTATGTCGGGGTACTGGGAGCGATCTCTCTGGTAGGTCTGGCACGGTTGCCGGAAACTGCGCCGGGACGGCGCAATGCGGAATATCACAGCTGGCAGCGGCGCTAACTCGACCTGCTTCCTGTTAATTGCCCTCTTCGCGGGGGGCAATGATTAATCTGCCGCGCATCAACATTTTGCCCGTTTTTCTTGCCAACCTGCTGAAGCAAAAAGTGTTTTACGTGCTGTAAGCTCTGATTGCTGCTGCTAATGTATGGCGGCAGCAGAGGATTCATTAGCTTTACGATACAATTAAAAGAGCGTTAAGCTTAACTCACTTCTCAACTGCATTTTTTCATCTGGCAACGCTCACCCCAGCAGTGAATTATTCTGATAATTTTACGCAGAACGCGTTACCTGCTTGGTCGTCGCACTTTATTCCCGCCTTTAAAACCACAGATTGGTTTATCACCCTATTTATTCGCATTTCTTTTTAAGATTAATCTTAATCGATTCTCTGTGGATTATTTACCGGTAAAATCAGAGCCAGAAACGCAAACAATCACTTTCGTATTATTAATGTTATAGCCTTGCTCCAGCGAAAGTTATTAACGAGAATTTAACTTACTCTTTGCAGTTTCTTTAAAAATAAACCGGCGCTACCGGAAATGCAGCGTTAATACGGCTCAATGATGAGTCTGAAATTGCATGTCAAAAATCTTCACCAGGGATTTTCCGACATGCCAGCATGAAGATAATCACCATGAGAAAACTGTTCTTATGGCCGGCGTTTGCTGCGCTGGCTTTGAGCGGTTGCTCTGTGGGCCATACCGAATATAGCCGTACGGCAATGCAGCACGTGGACATGAGTTTCACCGGCATTCCTACGGTTCTCGGGCTCGGCACGCTGGGCAGCAGCATTCCCATCACGCCTGAATATAGCCTGACGGCGGTGCACGTGGCGAAGTTTGCCGTGCAGCGCGTAAAGGCGTATCACCCCTATTGCGATCTGGCGATCATTTACCACAAGAATGACGCGGCTACGCTGGCAAAATTCCGCAGCGGCGCCATCGGCGATCCGGTCAAAATGTACGGCTACAGTTTTATTTCCGCCATGCCGGTTGAATCGTCGGGCAGTAATTTAGCGCGCACCGCCATTCGCAACAGCTGGAATAAAAAACCCTGTATGGCGATGGCGTCAAATGCAGGCGTCGTGAAAGGGATGTCGGGCGGCGCGGTTTATAATGCGGATAATACGCTGGGCGGCGTCATTGTCGGTTTTAGCGATGAAATAAAAAGCAGCAGCAGCGGCAAAACCGTTTTAAAAGATGTGTCGCTCTATATTCCCTATTCCGACTTTCAAAACTGGCTGAAACAGAATATTGGTCAGACGGCGCAGAGCGGCGCCTGACCAGGCTGTTACAGGAAAGGTCGGGGATCGCCTGAACCTTCGCGCACGACGGCGGGCGCATCGCTGGTGAGATCGACAACCGTTGTCGGCTGCTGTCCCAGCGTGCCGCCGTCGATAATTAAATCGACCAGCTTGCCGATGCTGTGCTGAATCTCTTCCGGGTCCGATTCGGTAAAATCGTTGCCCGGCAGGATCAGCGAAGTCGACATCATCGGCTCGTTGAGCGCCTCAAGCAGCGCCAGCGCAATCGGATTGGATGGCACGCGCAGCCCGATGGTTTTACGCTTATCGTTCATCAGACGACGCGGCACAATTTTGGTCGCCTTCAGAATAAAGGTATAGCTGCCCGGCGTGTTGTTTTTCAGCAGGCGAAACGCGCTGTTATCCACCTGAGAATAGTTGGAGATTTCCGACAGATCGCGGCACATCAGCGTGAAGTTGTGATTGCCATCCAGCTGACGAATGCGGCAGATGCGCTCCAGCGCGTTTTTCTCTTCCAGTCGACAGCCCAGCGCATAGCCGGAGTCGGTAGGATAGACGATCACGCCCCCCTTATTGAGGTAGTCGACCGCCTGCGAAACCAGGCGCGGCTGCGGATTGTCCGGGTGAATGTGAAACAGTTGACTCATAAAAAACCTCGTATCACCTGTCCGCGTCAGAGCCTGCGGGCGCCAGCGCCGGGAAACGTTCCCATACCGGCTCGACGCCGGCCGGCAGCCAGAGTTTGCGGCCCAGCTCAATCCACGGACAGGGTTGGTGAAAATCGGAACCTTGCGATCCAGCCAGATCGGCATCGCGGGCGTACTGCGCCAGCTGCGCGCGTTCATTGGGCGCCTGCTGACACTGCGCCACTTCCATCGCGTCGCCGCCCGCTTCGCGGAAATGCGCGATAAGCCGCTTCAGCCACTTCGCCGACAAACCGTAGCGACCTGGGTGCGCCAGCACCGCACAGCCGCCAGAATGGTGAATGGCATCAATGGCTTGTTTAATTGTACACCATTGCGGCGGAACGTAGCCGGTTTTGCCGCGCGCCAGATAGCTTTTGAACACCTGCGCCACCATGTCGGCTTTGCCTTGCTCAATTAAAAAGCGGGCGAAGTGGCCGCGCGTAATCACACCGCCATCCGCCAGCCGCGCGGCGCCAGCCAGCGCGCCAGGAATGCGCGCCTTCTCCAGCCGCTCGGCGATCAGCGCCGCTCGCTCCTGACGACAGCGCGCCTGCTCCGTCAGAAAGGCGGTCATCGCCGGATGGCTGATATCGATATTCAGCCCGACGATATGAATCTCATGGTTTTCCCACAGCGTCGACGCCTCTACGCCCGCCAGTACTTTCAGCGGCAGCGCCTGCTCGCTGACGGCGCGCTGCGCCGCGGCGACGCCCGCCACGCTGTCGTGATCGGTAATCGCCAGCACGCCGACGCGCATAGCGACGGCGCGCTCGACCAGCGCCTCGGGCGTCAGCAGCCCGTCGGAGGCGCGGGTATGGCTGTGTAAATCATAAAGAGGAAAACGGGCAATCTCGTTCAAATGGCACTCCTGCTGCACGATGAAGCGGCCAGCATGATAACGATTTTATGCTCGGGTGAAAAAGCGTATTGACTTTTATCCGCTGAACCCGTTAACTAGTACACAAGTTCACAACTAAACGGGTTCTCTGTCATGGCGACGATTTTGATGCTTTCTGCAGGCTGGTGGCGCGATGTTTCCCCCGACGGGCGACGTCCAGCATCCCTTGCGTAACGCAGTGCAGAGACCCGAGCCCGCTTAAAGCGGGCTTTTTTTTAGGCGAATTTCAGAGAGAACATCATGCCAAATGCGAAACCTACAGTGAAGTTAATTACCGGCACCGCACCCTATCGCGAAGATCCGGCCGCAGTGTTTCACCAGTTATGCGGCGCACGTCCGGCAACGCTGCTGCTCGAGTCGGCAGATATCGACAGCAAACAGAACCTGAAGAGCCTGCTGATCGTCGACAGCGCCCTGCGCGTCAGCGCGCTGGGATCCTGCGTAACGGTACAGGCCCTGTCGGAGAATGACCGCGCGCTGCTGCCGCTGCTCGACGCGGCGCTGCCTGCGGGCGTGAAAATCGAACCGCGTCCGGACGGCCGCGAGCTGCACTTTCCGTCCGCCGACGCGGTGCAGGATGAAGACTCACGCCTGCAGGCGCTGTCGGTTTTCGACGCGCTGCGCCTGATTCCACGTCTGGTGAACGCGCCAGCGGACGAGCGCGAAGCGGTGCTGCTGGGCGGCCTGTTCGCCTATGATCTGGTGGCGGGCTTCGAGGAGCTGCCCGCGCTGGAAAATCAGCAGCGCTGCCCCGACTACTGCTTCTACCTGGCGGAAACGCTGCTGGTGCTCGACCATCAGACGCGCAGCGCCACGCTGCAGGCGAGCCTGTTCTGTCCCTCCACCAGCGAATTTCAGCGTCTGCAAAGCCGTATCGAGCAGCTGCACGGCCAGATGCTGCAGCCCGCGCCGGCGCTGCCGGTGCAGAAAGTCGAGCAGATGACGCTGAGCGTCAGCCAGAGCGACGAAGCCTATTGCGACACCGTGCGTCAGATGCAGGAAGCGATTCGCATCGGCGAGATCTTCCAGGTCGTGCCGTCGCGCCGCTTTTCGCTGCCCTGCCCGTCGCCGCTCGCCGCCTACGAAACGCTGAAGAACAGCAATCCCAGCCCCTACATGTTCTTTATGTAGGACCGCGACTTCGCGCTGTTCGGCGCATCGCCGGAGAGCTCGCTGAAGTATGACGCTGCCACGCGCCAGATCGAAATCTACCCGATCGCCGGTACGCGTCCGCGCGGCCGACACGCCGACGGTTCGCTGGATCGCGATCTCGACAGCCGCATTGAGCTGGAGATGCGCACCGATCATAAAGAGCTGGCCGAGCACCTGATGCTGGTGGATCTGGCGCGCAACGATCTGGCGCGCATCTGCGTGCCGGGCAGCCGCTACGTCGCCGATCTGACCAAGGTCGACCGTTACTCGTTCGTGATGCATCTGGTGTCGCGCGTGGTCGGCACGCTGCGCGAAGACCTCGACGTGCTGCACGCCTACCGCGCCTGCATGAACATGGGCACCCTGAGCGGCGCGCCGAAGGTGCGCGCCATGCAACTCATTGCCGCGGCGGAAGGCACGCGCCGCGGCAGCTATGGCGGCGCGGTCGGCTACTTCACCGCCAACGGCGACCTCGACACCTGCATCGTTATTCGTTCCGCCTGGGTGGAGGACGGCGTCGCCACCGTACAGGCGGGCGCCGGCGTGGTGCTCGACTCTAATCCGCAGGCCGAAGCGGACGAAAGCCGCAACAAAGCGCGCGCTGTACTGCGCGCCATCGCGACCGCCCATCACTGCAAGGAGATTTTCTGATGGCCGATATCCTGCTGCTCGATAACATCGACTCCTTTACCTATAACCTCGTTGATCAGCTGCGCGCCTTCGGCCATAACGTGGTGATCTACCGCAACAACGTGCCGGCGTCGGTGCTGACCGAACGCCTGCAGCGCATGGAGAATCCGGTGCTGATGCTGTCGCCGGGTCCGGGCGCCCCGAAAGACGCCGGCTGCATGCCGGAGCTGCTGCGAACCCTGCGCGGGCGCCTGCCGATTATCGGCATCTGCCTCGGCCATCAGGCGATTGTCGAAGCCTACGGCGGCCATGTCGGCCAGGCGGGCGAGATCCTGCACGGCAAAGCTTCCTCTGTGAATCATGACGGCGAAGCGATGTTCGCCGGACTGAGCAACCCGCTGCCGGTCGCGCGCTATCACTCGCTGGTGGGCAGCAATACGCCGGCGGAGCTGACGGTCAACGCCAGCTACAACGGCATGGTAATGGCGGTGCGTCACGACGCCGATCGCGTCTGCGGCTTCCAGTTCCATCCTGAATCCATCCTGACCACTCAGGGCGCCCGTCTGCTGGAGCAGACGCTGGCCTGGGCGCTGGCGACATCACAGGGAGAATGATCATGCATGCCATCCTGGAAAAACTTTATCAGGCGCAGTCGCTGACTCAGGGCGAAAGCCATGAGCTGTTCAGCGCCATTATTACCGGTCAGCTGGAGCCGACGCAGCTTGCCGCCGCGCTGATCGCCATGAAGGTGCGCGGCGAGTCGCCGCAGGAGATCGCGGGCGCCGCCAGCGCGCTGCTGGAAGATGCCCGACCCTTTCCGCGTCCTGACTACGCCTTCGCCGATATCGTCGGCACCGGCGGCGACGGCAGCAACAGCATTAATATCTCGACCGCCAGCGCCTTTGTCGCCGCCACCTGCGGGCTGAAAGTGGCGAAGCACGGCAACCGCAGCGTCTCCAGCAAGTCGGGCTCCTCCGATCTGCTGGCGGCGTTCGGCATCAGCCTGGATATGCCCGCCGAGCAGGCGCGCGCGGCGCTGGACGATCTCAACGTCTGCTTTCTGTTCGCGCCGCAGTATCACACCGGCTTTCGCCATGCGATGCCGGTGCGCCAGCAGCTGAAAGCCCGCACGCTGTTCAACGTGCTCGGCCCGCTGATCAACCCGGCGCGACCGCCGCTGGCGGTGATCGGCGTCTACAGCCCCGAACTGGTGTTGCCGATCGCCCAGACGCTGAAGGTGCTGGGCTACCAGCGCGCCGCGGTGGTGCACGGCGGCGGTATGGACGAGGTGGCGCTGCACAGCGAAACCCACGTCGCCGAGCTGCGCGACGGCGAGATCACCCGCTATCAGCTCACGCCGGAAGACTTCGGTTTCGGCTTCCATCCCAAAGAAGCGCTGGCCGGCGGCACGCCGGAAGAAAACCGTGACATTCTGACCCGATTACTTCAGGGTAATGGCCAGCAGGCCCATGAGGAAGCGGTCGCCGTCAACGTGGCGATGTTGTTGAAAGTATTCGGTCATGAAGATTTGCGTGAAAACGCGCAGCGTGCGCTTCAGGCTATCCGCAGCGGACAAGCCTATGAACGCGTTGTCGCTCTGGCAGCAAGAGGATAACCATGCAAGGTACGATTTTAGAGAAGATTGTTCAGGACAAAGCGCAGTGGGTCGAGGCGCGCAAGGCGCAACAGCCGCTCGCCGCCTTTCAGAATGACGTGCAGCCCGCCTCCCGCAGCTTTTACCACGCGCTGCAGGGCGCCCGCACCGTCTTTATTCTGGAGTGCAAAAAAGCGTCCCCTTCCAAAGGGCTGATCCGCGACGATTTCGATCCCGCGGCCATTGCGGGCGTTTATCGCCACTACGCCTCCGCCGTCTCGGTGCTGACCGACGAGAAATATTTCCAGGGCAGCTTCGACTTTCTGCCCATCGTCAGCGCGGCGCTTACCCAGCCAGTGCTGTGCAAAGACTTTATTATCGATCCCTATCAGATCTACCTGGCGCGCCACTATCAGGCTGACGCCATCCTGCTGATGCTGTCGGTATTGAACGACGAGGAGTATCGTCAGCTGGCCGCCGTGGCGCACAGCCTGAAGATGGGCGTACTGACCGAGGTCAGCAACGAAGCGGAGCTGGAGCGCGCCATTGCGCTGGAGGCAAAAGTGGTCGGCATCAACAACCGCGACCTGCGCGATATGTCGATCGATCTCGACCGCACGCGTCAGCTGGCGCCGCGCCTGTCGCACGGCGTAACGGTGATCAGCGAATCGGGGATTCATAACTATGCCCAGGTGCGCGAGCTGAGCCACTTTGCCAACGGCTTCCTGATCGGCTCGGCGCTGATGGAAGAGCCGGACCTGGCGGCCGCGGTGCGTCGCGTGCTGTTGGGCGACAACAAAGTATGCGGGCTGACGCGAGCGGAAGACGCGCGCGCCGCCTTTGAGGCCGGCGCGCTTTACGGCGGCCTGATCTTCGCCGACGGTTCGCCGCGTCGACTCGACGCGTCGCAGGCGCAGCAGGTGATGGCCGGCGCGCCGCTGCGCTACGTCGGCGTGTTTCGCAACAGCGCTATCGGTGACGTTGTCACGATGGCCGATACGCTGCGCCTGAGCGCCGTTCAGCTGCACGGCGATGAAGATCGCGCCTATGTCGCAGAGCTGCGCGCTGCGCTGCCCGCCGCCGTGGCTATCTGGAAAGCACTCAGTATCCAAAGCGCGCTGCCCGCGCGCGACTGGCCGCACGTTGACCGCTACGTTTTTGACAACGGCAACGGCGGCAGCGGCGAACGCTTCGACTGGTCGCTGCTGCAGGATCAGGATTTACGCGACGTGCTGCTTGCCGGCGGCCTGGGCGCAGACAACTGCGTTGAAGCGGCGCGCCTCGGCTGCGCGGGCCTCGACTTCAACTCCGGCGTGGAAAGCGCGCCCGGCATTAAAGATGCCAGCAAAATCGCGGCGGTTTTCCGCACGCTGCGCGCCTACTGATTTGTCAGGTCCGCTGCGGCGGGCCTAAAAGGAAGATGAAACCATGACTCTACTGAACCCCTATTTTGGCGACTTTGGCGGCATGTACGTGCCGCAGATCCTGATGCCGGCGCTGAACCAGCTGGAAGCGGCCTTTGTCGAGGCGCAGAAAGATCCGGCGTTTCAGGCGGAATTCACCGACCTGCTGAAAAACTATGCGGGACGCCCGACGGCGCTGACGCTGTGCAGCAACCTGACGAAAGGCACGAAAACGCGCCTCTACCTGAAGCGCGAAGATCTGCTGCACGGCGGCGCGCACAAAACCAATCAGGTGCTGGGCCAGGCGCTGCTGGCGAAACGCATGGGCAAAAATGAAATCATCGCCGAAACCGGTGCGGGCCAGCACGGCGTCGCCTCGGCGCTGGCGTGCGCGCTGCTCGGCATGAAGTGCCGCATCTATATGGGCGCGAAAGATGTCGAACGCCAGTCGCCGAACGTCTTCCGCATGCGACTGATGGGCGCCGAGGTGATCCCGGTGCACAGCGGCTCCGCCACGCTGAAAGACGCCTGCAACGAGGCGCTGCTCGACTGGTCCGGCAGCTACGAAACCGCGCACTATATGCTGGGCACCGCGGCGGGCCCGCATCCTTTCCCGACTATCGTGCGCGAGTTCCAGCGCATGATCGGCGAAGAGACCAAAGCGCAGATTCTGGAAAAAGAGGGGCGCCTGCCGGATGCGGTTATCGCCTGCGTCGGCGGCGGCTCGAACGCCATCGGCATGTTCGCCGACTTTATCAATGAGGAGAGCGTCGGCCTGATCGGCGTCGAGCCGGCCGGCCACGGCATTGAGACCGGTGAGCACGGCGCGCCGCTCAAGCATGGCCGCGTCGGCATCTATTTCGGTATGAAGTCGCCGATGATGCAGACCGAAGAGGGTCAGATCGAAGAGTCCTACTCTATCTCCTCCGGTCTCGACTTCCCCTCCGTCGGCCCGCAGCATGCGCATCTCAACAGCATCGGCCGCGCCGACTATGTGTCGATTACCGATAATGAAGCGCTGGCCGCCTTCAAGGAACTCTGCCGTGCAGAGGGCATTATTCCGGCGCTGGAGTCGTCGCACGCCCTCGCCCACGCGCTGAAGATGATCCGCGAGAATCCAGAGAAAGAGCAGCTGCTGGTGGTTAACCTTTCGGGCCGCGGCGATAAAGACATCTTTACCGTTCACGATATTCTGACTGCGCAGGGAGAAATCTGATGGAGCGTTATCAACAGCTGTTTACGCGTTTACAGGCCAGCAAAGAAGGCGCCTTCGTGCCCTTCGTGACGCTGGGCGATCCCTCGCCGGCGCTGTCGTTAAAGGTGATCGACGCGCTGGTCGCGGGCGGCGCTGACGCGCTGGAGCTGGGCATTCCCTTCTCCGATCCGCTGGCGGATGGTCCCACTATTCAGAACGCCACCCTGCGCGCCTTCGCGGCCGGCACGACAACCGCGCAGTGCTTCGAGCTGCTCAGCAGCGTGCGCCGGAAATATCCCGATCTGCCCATCGGCCTGCTGATGTACGCCAACCTGGTGTTCGCCAACGGCATCGACGCCTTCTATGCGCGCTGCGCCGAAGCGGGCGTGGACTCAGTGCTGGTGGCGGATGTGCCGGTCGAAGAGTCGGCGCCGTTCCGCCAGGCGGCGCTGCGCCACGGTATCGCGCCGATCTTTATCTGTCCGCCTAACGCCAGTGACGATCTGCTGCGCGAGGTCGCCTCTCACGGCCGCGGCTACACCTACCTGCTGTCGCGCGCGGGCGTGACCGGCGCGGAAAATCGCGCCAGCAGCCTGCCGCTGCAGCGCCTGATCGACAAACTGCGCGAATATAACGCCGCGCCGCCGCTGCAGGGATTCGGCATCTCCGAACCGGCGCAGGTCAAAGAGGCGCTCAGCGCGGGCGCGGCGGGTGCCATCTCCGGCTCGGCGATTGTGAAAATCATTGAGCAACACCATGCGCAGCCGGAAGAGATGCTGGCGAAACTGACCGCCTTTGTCAGCAGCCTGAAAGCCGCTACCCGCTGATCTTTTCATGCTCTCTCCGCTGAGGGAGCATGATTTTTCACTCTTTTTTACATCCCGACGTTGCCGCTTTCGCTTTTCCCGCCCACACTTGTTTTGCGCGCCGTTATGGTAACGGCGCATCTTGTTCGAGACAGGGAGAGAAGCAATGAAACTGTTTAAAGTCCTTGCAGGCGCGCTGGTCGCCGTAGTGGTTGCGCTGACGTTGAGCGCTTGCGCGCCAACCCCGAAGGAAGAAGGCACCGGCGGTTATATCGACGACACGGTGATCACCACCAAAGTCAAAGCACAGCTGCTGAATGACGATGAACTCAAATCACGCGAGATTAACGTTGAAACCTTTAAGGGCCGCGTGCAGCTAAGCGGTTTCGTCAGCTCGCCGCAGATGGCCAGCCGTGCGGTAGAAGTGACCCGTACCGTGAAAGGCGTGAAGTCTGTTGTGAACAACATGCAGATTAAATAACGCTGACGCAGAAACGTAAAAGGCCGCGAGCGATTCGCGGCCTTTTTTTATCAGAAGCGGTAGCCTGCACCGAAGAAAAAGACGAAAGGATCGATGCGCGTATCGATATTCTGCTGCTTGCCGCCCGCCTTAAACTTCACTTCCGTATCAATATCCATATACCAGAGCGAGGCGTTTAGCATCCAGTCGCGGTTAATCTGGTAGTCGAGACCGACCTGTCCCGCCACGCCCCAGGAATCTTTCACGCTAAGGTCGCTTAGCCCTGCATCACGGCCGGTCTGATTAAAGTCCGTGTCGAAAAAGGTGGTGTAGTTGATACCTACGCCGACGTAGGGGCGTACTTTGCTCTGGCTGTCGAAGAAGTAATATTGCGCCATCAGAGTCGGCGGCAGCTGACGCACCGTCGCCAGCGTGCCGGTCGCGCCCAGGCCCACCTTATGGCGGAACGGCGTCGCCGCGAGGAGCTCGACGCCGATGTTGTCGGTGGCCATATAAGTAAAGGTCAGGCCCAGCTGGGTATTGTTGCTGACGTCGAAGCCGCCCATGCCCAATACATTATCGGAGCCTTCGGTAGGACGCACCGTCGCGCTGCCGGCGCGCATAAAAAAATCGCCTGCCTGATGAGCCAGGGCCAGCTGCGGTAGAGCCATTGCCAGTATGAAAGCGCATTTTGTCAGTTTCATGATCACTCCTTTGCACAAGATAAACGGGGGGAATTATGGTGTGACGTTGTGGGCAACGTTCTAACGGGATTTTGCAAAAAATGCATCCGAATCAATCACGAAAAGCCACATAAAAAGCAAGGGATTGATTTAGATCAATTTTAGCCCCACAGGCTTGCCTGAAATTTCGCTTGAAGAAATTTAACGGCGTGATTATTTTGCTTTTTCCCCGTGTTGATTTTGGTTCGATGCCTCAGGAGTGGCGGGCGATCAAATGAGCGATAATTTAAACCCTTGCATGACCTGCGGCGCCTGCTGCGCCCATTTCCGCGTCTCATTTTACTGGGCTGAAGCCGATGACGCCGGCGGCGCGGTCCCGGTTGAACTCACCGAGCCGTTAAGCCTGCTGATGCGCAATATGCGCGGCACCAACGCGCGTGAACCGCGCTGCGTGGCGCTGCAGGGCGAGCCGGGCGGCTGCACCTCCTGCGGCATCTATGCGCAGCGCCCCTCGCCCTGTCGCGAATTCGCCATGTCGGGCGAAAACGGCATTTATAACGAGGCCTGCGATCGCGCCCGCGCTCGCTATGGTCTGCCGCCTCTTTTTCACCCTTCTTTACCTTCCATGACAGAAAGTTATCGCGCTGCGGGTGCCAGCGCCGGGCCAGACCATGTACAATCGCCAGGTTAATCAACCCGGTTCCACCAAGGAGAGTACATGTCTATCACGGCAAGCTCGTTATACCGTGACACAGGAAATTTTTTCCGCCACCAGCTGCTGACCATTGTGCTGATGTCGTTGCTGACAGCCTTTATCACGGTCATTCTGGTGCACGCCTTTACCCCAGGCGGCGATCAGCTGGCTCAGCTTCAGCAGGGCGATAGCAGCGCCTCTTCGCTGTTTGAGCTGGTGCAAAATATGTCGCCTGAGCAACAGCGCATTCTGCTGCGCGCCTCTGCGGCCGGCACCTTCTCCGCGCTGATCGGCAATACGCTGCTGCTGGGCGGCATGCTCTGCCTGATCCCGATGGTCTCCGCCGGACAGCGCATCAGCGCACTGCGCGCTATCGGCGCCTCCGCCCCCCTGCTGCCAAAGCTGCTGCTGCAGACCTTTCTTATCACCCTGGTGGTGCAGCTGGGCTTTATGGTGCTGATGGTGCCTGGCATTATTCTGGCGATTCTGCTGTCGCTCTCCCCGGTGATCCTGGCGAGCGAAAAAAGCGGCATCTTCGCCGCGATGCGCGCCAGCTCGCGTCTGGCATGGAGAAACGTCAGGCTGATCGCGCCGGCGATTATTCTCTGGCTGCTGGCGAAAATGGCGCTGCTGTTCGCCTCTTCCTCGCTGACGGCGCTGCCTGATAACGTGCTGGCCATCGCCATCACCGCTATCGGCAATCTGATCTCCGCTCTGCTGGTTATCTACCTTTTCCGGCTCTATATGCTGGTTCGTTAAGCGCGCTGCGCCCTGCGGGGCGCGCGGCTTTGTGTTGTTTTCGCTGAACTGGAATGACTATGAAGCAGTTACTCGATTTCCTTCCCTTAGTGGTCTTCTTTATTTTCTATAAGCTTTACGACATTTTTGTCGCGTCTGGCGCGCTAATTGTCGCCACCGGCCTTGCGCTGGTGGTGAGCTGGGTGCTCTACCGCAAGCTGGAGAAGATGACCATTTTCACCTTCGCCCTGGTGGCGATTTTCGGTACCCTGACGCTGGTTTTCCATAACGATGAGTTTATTAAATGGAAAGTCACGGTGATCTACAGCCTGTTCGCGCTGGCGCTGCTCTACAGCCAGTTCTTTATGACGCAGCCGCTGATCAAAAGCCTGCTGGGCAAAGAGATCCAGCTGCCGGAAAGCAGCTGGCGCCGCCTCAATGTCGCCTGGGCGATTTTCTTTCTCGCCTGCGGCCTGGCGAATATTTACGTCGCGTTTTGGTTGCCTGAAGCCTTTTGGGTTAACTTTAAAGTATTCGGTCTGACCGCGCTTACCCTGCTGTTTACCCTGATTAGCGGACTCTACATCTGGCGACAGATGCCGCAACAAGAAGAAAAATAAAAGCGACCCGGCCAGACCGGGCCTTACGGGCGCAGCGCGCCTCTACCTGCAAAAGAAGTCGAGCAATGGGCGAAAGACATAAGTTGCCGCAAGGCGAAATGGTGTTGCGTACTCTGGCGATGCCGGCGGACACCAACGCCAATGGCGATATCTTCGGCGGCTGGCTGATGTCGCAGATGGATATGGGCGGCGCCATTCTGGCGAAAGAGATTGCAGAAGGACGCGTGGTGACGGTGCGGGTCGACGGCATGTCGTTTCTCAAGCCGGTCGCGGTCGGCGATGTGGTGAGCTGCCACGCGCGCTGCATCCGCACCGGCAACAGCTCAATGACCATCAATGTCGAAGTGTGGATCAAAAAGGTTTCATCGGAACCTATCGGTCAGACCTACTGCGCCACCGAAGCGGTGTTTATCTATGTCGCCGTGGATAATGAGGGCAAATCGCGCCCGCTGCCGCCGGGACGCGCGAATCTCGAACCGGCGGAGTAGCGAAAAGCGGTCAGATGACCGCTTTTTTTTATTCGATGCTGGAGCCGCCGTTGATTCTGAAGACGATCGTCATCTTCAGGTTTTTGCCGGGACGGCCTGGCTGATAGCGCCACTGCTTCATCGCCTGCTTCACCTCGCGCTCGAACATATTGCGCGGCTGCGCGGAGAGAATAGCGATGTTTTCCACGCGCCCGTCGTCGCCGACGTCAAACTGTACCTGCACGCGTCCCTCAATACGCAGCGCCTGCGCGCGCGCGGGATACCCCGGTTTCGACACGCTGAGCGCCTTCGGTCCCTGCGAGGTCGACTGCGACGGCGATGGCGTCGGCGTCGATTTCGGCGCGGTTGTCGGTTTCGTCTGGGTGGCCGGCGCGTCCTGCTTGAACGGATTCTCCTGCGGCTTCGCCTCCTGACGCGGCTTCACCTCGCGCTTGTGCTCTACCTTCGGTTTGGGTTTAGGTTTAGGCCTGGGTTTGGGCTGCGGCACCGGAATCGGCACCGGCTCGGCTTTGGGCGGTTCCGGCACCGGCTGCGGTTCCGGTACGGGCTCCGGCTCTGGCTGAGGCGCCGGCTGCTCCACGACAGGTGCGGGCTCAGGCTGCACTTCCGGCGCGACGAGGCTGACGCTAATCGGCTGCGATACCTTAGGAACGTTGATTACCTGATGAAACGAGGCATAGAGAATGCCGGCGATAACTGAACCGTGCAGGACAACGGAGAGCAGCACGGAAACAGGCGTACGTTTTAAAATGGGCATCGTCAACGTGGTCATAGCAGTCGCAGTAAGAGAATGAAGCCACGATTTTAAATGCAAATAGCAATCAGTTTCAATAACTGCTGAAAAATGGACAGATATTGCCGTTTTTTAACCTGACCTGCTGCCCCTTATGCATTACGCCATCTTTCGTTTGCACTCTTATTTCCGATCCCTTACCGTGTTGCGAAAATATGATGAGCCAATGGGGGCTTTCAAGTGCTGTACATCATCTACGCCGAAGACAACGCTGATTCTCTGGAAAAACGCACCTCGGTGCGCCCTGCCCATCTGGCGCGCCTGCAGCTGCTGCAGGATGAAGGCCGTCTGATCGTCGCCGGACCGATGCCGGCTGTCGACAGCAACGATCCTGGCGTCGCCGGTTTTACCGGTTCAGCGATTATCGCGGAGTTCAGCTCGCAGGAAGCCGCGCAGGCCTGGGCAGAGGCCGATCCCTATATCGCGGCCGGCGTTTACAAAAATGTCGCGGTAAAACCCTTTAAACGCGTTTTCTGATCCTCAGACCAATGTTGTCACAATGGCTTCCGCGTCCGCGCCGAAGCCATTTTTATTTTTTTCGCATGGAGTGAACGCGATGCAATGGCTGGTGATTGCGCTGCTGGCGCTGGCCCTCGGGTTAATCGTCAAGGCGCTGCTGATCTGGCGGCGTGACGGCTGGAAACAGAAAAAACAGCTTATCGTGATGCTGATTGTCATCGCTGCGGCGGCGCAGCTGGTGAATGTGGTGCTGGTCGCCAGAGGCCATTAAAAAGCCGCCTCTGGGGCGGCTCTGGTCAGGTATTCTGCGTGATAAACAGAATCGAACGGCGCTGCTGCTGCGCCAGCTGATGGCGAATCGCATGGATGCGGCTGTAGCGACGCGACTGGCCTTCCAGCCAGCGGGCGCGACGGCGATGCGCCTGCCGCAACATTCTCCAGCGCGCTACTTCATTTCTGCTTTTTCTCATCACCTTCTCTCCTGCTTCGACATCACGCGGCCGCATTATAAAGATCTCCACGCTAATGCCAACTCGGATCTCTTATCGCTCCCGGCGGCGATTGGGGGTTTCGTTGTCGTCGGCCAGCACGTAAACTTCTCTGACCAAGCGCGAACGGGATGTCCACTTAATGACCACCTTTTACACTCTAATCAGTTGGTTGCTGCTGTTTGGCTACTGGTTGCTGATTGCCGGCGTCACGCTACGTATATTAATGAAGCGCCGCACGGTCACTTCCGCCATGGCCTGGCTGTTAATTATCTATATCCTTCCACTGGTGGGTATTATCGCTTACCTCTCTTTCGGCGAGCTTCATCTGGGCAAGCGCCGCGCGGAGCGCGCGCGCACCATGTGGCCCGCCACCGCAAAATGGCTGAGCGATCTGAGACAGCGCAGCCATATTTTCGCCACCGAACACAGCGACGTGGCGCGTTCGCTGTTCCAGCTCTGCGAGAATCGCCAGGGCATCGCCGGCGTTAAAGGCAATCAGCTGCAGCTGCTCACCAGTTCGGACGACGTGATGCAGGCGCTTATCCGCGATATCCAGCTGGCGCGCCACAATATTGAGATGGTGTTCTATATCTGGCATCCCGGCGGACTGGCGGACGAGGTGGCCGAATCTCTGATGGCGGCGTCGCGGCGCGGCGTACATTGCCGTCTGATGCTCGACTCGGCGGGCAGCGTCACCTTTTTTAGCAGCCCGTGGGTCGGCATGATGCGCAATGCCGGCATTGACGTGGTGGAGGCGCTGCAGGTCAGCCTGCTGCGCGTGTTTCTGCGCCGCATGGATCTGCGCCAGCACCGTAAAGTGGTCTTGATTGACAACTATATCGCCTATACCGGCAGCATGAACCTGGTAGATCCGCGCTATTTCAAGCAGGACGCGGGCGTTGGTCAGTGGGTCGACCTGATGGCGCGTATGGAAGGCCCGGTCGCCACCACCATGGGCATCGTCTACAGCTGCGACTGGGAGATTGAAACGGGCAAGCGTATTCTGCCGCCGCCGCCAGACGGCAACATAATGCCGTTTGAACGCGAGAGCGGGCATACGGTGCAGGTGATCGCCTCCGGGCCGGGCTTCCCGGAGGATATGATCCATCAGGCGCTGCTGACCGCCGTCTATTCGGCGCGTGAGCAGCTGATTATGACCACGCCCTACTTTGTGCCGAGCGACGATCTGCTGCATGCTATCTGCACGGCGGCGCTGCGAGGCGTCGAGGTGAGCATTATCGTGCCGCGCCATAACGATTCGCTGCTGGTCGGCTGGGCGAGCCGCGCTTTTTTCAGCGAACTGCTGGAGGCGGGCGTCAGGATCTATCAGTTTGAGGACGGTTTGCTGCACACCAAGAGCGTGCTGGTCGACGGGCAGCTCAGCCTGGTCGGCACGGTGAATCTCGACATGCGCAGCCTGTGGCTAAACTTTGAAATTACGCTGGTGGTGGACGACGCCGGCTTCGGCAGCGATCTGGCCTGCGTGCAGGACGACTATATCGCGCGCTCGCGTTTGCTGGACGGGAAACGATGGTCAAAACGTGCCTGGTGGCAGCGCATCGTTGAACGACTGTTTTACTTCTTTAGCCCTTTACTGTAAAACGAGCGGAAATTGCAACGCGCCTCAGGGCAGACAGGATCGATCATGGATTTAAATAATCGCCTTACCGAAGACGAAACGCTGGAACAGGCCTACGACATTTTTCTTGAACTGGCAGGCGACAACCTCGATCCGGCGGATATTATTCTTTTCAATCTGCAGTTTGAAGAGCGCGGCGGCGCAGAGCTGTTCGATCCCTCGGAAGACTGGAAGGAGCACGTCGATTTCGATCTTAACCCAGACTTCTTCTCTGAAGTGGTGATTGGGCTGGGCGAAGCGGACGGCGAGCCGATTACCGACGTGTTCGCGCGCGTGCTGCTGTGCCGCGAGAAAGACCACAAGCTGTGTCATATTCTCTGGCGCGAATAAGCGATCTGAGCCGCTTGCGGGCTTAATCAATACTCTGAAGAACGCCGGGCGACTGCCCGGCGTTTTTTATTACAGCGGATCCACCTTCAGGCAGGAGACCGCATGGCGGAAACTCCCCTCCAGCAGCGGCCGCGTTTTCGCGCACTCCGGGCCGGCGATCGGACAGCGGGTGCGGAACACGCAGCCTGACGGCGGGTTGATCGGCGACGGCAGCTCCCCTTCCAGCAGCTGGATCTGCTTGTTCTTCTCCAGGTCCGGATCGGGGATCGGCACCGCCGACATCAGCGCCCGCGTGTAGGGATGCTGCGGGTTGTTGTAGACCGCATCGTAGGTGCCCAGCTCGACGGCGTGGCCAAGATACATCACCAGCACGCGGTCGGAAATGTGTTTCACCACCGCCAGATCGTGCGCGATAAAGATCAGCGACAGCCCCATCTCACGCTGCAGCTGCTGCAGCAGATT